>X415_White_Rhinoceros__coassemble_21_pt1 | contig 50248 bp, 14 predicted proteins | sample X415_White_Rhinoceros__metabat2_low_PE_005 | metagenome-assembled genome bin X415_White_Rhinoceros
AGTTAGGAGTTCTGAGTTATTTTGTTTAGTAATAATACATGAGATTTCATTTCAAGCATTTCAGTCTCAGTCACGGGAACTCCACCATGAAGGTGGGGACGGATGCTGTGTTGCTGGGGGCTTGGGTGAATGTGAAGCCTGAGGATGATGTGCTGGATGTGGGGACAGGCTGTGGTATCTTACCACTGATGTTGGCTCAGCGTGGAGTAGGTATTGTTGATGCCGTGGATCTTGATGAGCCTTCGGTTGAGGAAGCAACTCTCAACTTCAAAGCATCGCAGTGGCGGAATCAGCTGCATGCATATCATTGTGATGTCAAGTCGTTTGACAATGGACGGCGATATGACCTCATCATCTCAAATCCTCCTTTCTTTGTCAATTCCTATAAATGTGATGCCGACCGGAGAAATCAGGCGCGACATACCGATACCTCATTATCTTTTGATGACCTTGTAGCGAATGCTATTCGACTTTTGAAACCTGAAGGTCGATTTGCCGTAGTCCTCCCAGAAAGAGAATCGAAGGCTTTCATACAATCTGCCAATAAAAAATATCTATATATTCATCGTATTCAATATATCATTCCTGTAGAAAATAAAGATATTAATAGGGTTAATATCGAATTTCAATTACGTCCCTGCCAGCATCCTGAAACAATTTTTTTAACAATTCGGAATGCGGATGGTTCGTTTACGGAAATGTACAATAATACTTTGTCGGATTTCTATCTCAGCTAATATTGGATTGAATATTTGCAAAAAACACAATTATTTCTTGTTGAAAACATGGTTGAAAACTTTAACTATGTCTAGTGCTGCTATATAAGTGAAAATGCTTAATTTTGCGCGATTTTTTTCAGTTGAATTTTTTTTGCCTATTGGATGGCGTTTGACTGATTTAATAGCAACGAGATAATTTGAATATGATACAGAAAATGAGATATTTAGCAATTGTTGTCGCATTAATTTCCGGCATCAATTTGACGTTTGCACAATTTTCAAACAGTAATGCTGACCCTGTTAAAACGGGTGCTGCTCCTTATGTTGTACAACCAAAAAGTCCAGAACCTCGTCGTGGTTTATCGTCAGAGGCCATTGCTGTGAGCGGTGGGGGTACTCCTTATAACGTTTCTCACTTTTATCTGAATGCCCCTGCCAATGTGTCGGTTTTTGGTACGACTGGTTCAAGCACGAACACATTCATCAATAGTGCTTGTTTTATGAATGGCACGTTTTATTATGCTACTTCTTCATCCATTTTCGGTACTATCAACCCAGAGACAGGTGTGCTGACTGAGCTGGCACAAGGTGTTAATTTCAATACGATTGAATATAACCCTGTCGACCATAAGCTTTATGGAATGAAAATTCAAGGCGGCTCGAATACCCTGTATGAAATTAACCCTCTGACGGGTAACTCTACAGAAGTTTGTACGTTCTCTGCTGACCATGTATTGGCTTTCACTATTACCAATGAGGGACGTTTTATCATCGTCGATGCAAATGCTGATGCACTTATTGAATTGTATCCAGAGAGTGGTAGAACATCTTCATTGTTATCGCCTGGTTTCGATATCAACTATGGTCAGGACATGTCTGTCGACCGTGAGACAAATACCGTTTACTGGCTTGCTTATAATAATAGCAATTCTACTGCTCCTCTTTATATTGTTGACTTGGAAAGCGGTGCTTTGAATTTGGTAGGCTATTTCCCGAAGCAATATTCTGGTTTTGCAATTATGTCATCTGCCGAATCCGAACTTGTTTCAGTGCCGGATTCTCTTGGTCTGGGTTATCGTCCAAGCGGTTGCTGGATGGAACCTGTAAGGGCTAGTTTGGTTAACCTTGGCTCTGATATGACTGTAGAATCCTATAGTGTTTCTAATAGCTTCTTTACGGTCAATGACTTGACAACTCCTTTCGATTTGGCGCTTTATGAATCGTATTTTTATAGCGTGTCAACTGGAACGGGAAGCGGTTTGCAGACCGGAAATCTTGTGGTGACGTATGATACTGACAAGACCCTCACAGTTCCTATGGGTGTAACATTGTATCAGCCGACGTGTCCTGACGTGTGGGAGCTGGCTCGTACCATCAGCACATTCCCATATTATGATAATCTGACTGAAAGCAACTCCTTATATAATAACTATGAGCTGCCAGGAAATAATCCCGATGGATATGATGCTGTTTATAAGATGACTTTTGATTCTGATTTGATTCTGAATGCATCAGTGACCCAGGGCGCTAACCCCAAGATGGCTCTCTATCGCGAAGGCTTTGAAGGAGAAGGCGGCCCTATGGCCGACAACAACTACATCGGTTTTGGTCAATCAGGGAAATGGGACCACGATTTCGAAGATGGCACCCTCGGCGATTTTGATTGGCAAAACGATACAAACTATCCTTGGGTCGTGACCACAACCGATAGCTATCAAGGTAACTATTGCATGAAATCAGGCAATGGCAATGTACATAGTACTACCAGTAGCATTCAAATCACCTTGGACATCCCTGAAGATTGTACGATGAGTTTCTGGGCCAAGATTTCTTCTGAATCGAGCTACGATAAAGGGTATTTCTATCTCGATGGAACAACCAAGATTAGTGCTATCAGTGGTAATGGTAGTTGGATTTATTATGCTTACGACATCACCGCTGGCTCTCATACCTTCAAATGGAGCTATACAAAGGATGGCAGTGTGAGCAGCAACAGCGATGCTTTCTTTGTAGATAATATTGTGTTTGTAGGAGAACAGACCCGTACTGTTTATCAAATTAAGGATTGCTTTGTCGCAGCCGGCACCTATTATCTGGTAGCTTCTTCAACGGATACCGATTTCAGCATTAGCGTTGATGCCCAAGAAATGCCTGCTCCTGCCATTGTAAACCATCCACGACCAATAGACGATTGCCGTTTCTATAATGGCGGTGGTGAACGTACCTTGTCATGGCGCATTGGCGATTATACCAAAGAATATCAGTTGCTGGTAGGGGAGACAAACCCTCCAACCAATGTCATCGTTGACTGGACTTCAGAACTGAATAATTCCTATACGATGAATTTCGATGACAACAAGATTTACTATTGGCAAGTCAACGAACGCAACAGCGTTGGCACCACCAATGGTCCCGTCTGGAATTTCTCAACTACCCATATTCTTCCTGATGCCAATAACCGTCTGTATGCTTCTCCAGAGGGTAGTGGTTTAAAGAACGGTACTTCATGGGAAAACGCTTGCCCCGACATTGACTCTCTGCTCATTTATGCTGCTACTTTCTCACCCAAGGCAACGGTGTGGTTTAAAGAAGGTGTGTATGTCGGTGATAGCGTTAGGGAACACAATGCCTTCCGTATGATACCTGGTGTGAACACCTTCGGAGGTTTTGCCGGTACCGAAACAGAACTCAGTCAACGTGACCTCGAAAACCATCACTCCATCTTGGATGGTCAGAGAGTGCAGCGCGTTTTGTACCAAGCAACCGACTATACGGAATCGCTCGCTGCAACATGGGATGGCTTTGTTATCGAGAATGGTCGTCTGACAACCAATGGATATGGTGCTGGTGCTTATATCAGAAAATATGGTAAACTGAAAAACTGTATTGTACGTAACGATACGATTATGTACTCTTCCGGTTCTGTTTACGGTGGAGGTGTCTATTCATACTATGGTACCATTGAAGATTGCGAAATATCCGGCAACTATGCTAGATACAATAGCACTAATTCCTATTATGCTTATGGTGGTGGTGTTTATTCTGAATATGGTACGGTCAAGAATTGCTTTATTCACGACAACAGTTGCTCTACATATTATAGCGGCTATTGCTATGGAGGTGGTGTGTATGCCAATAATGGTTCTCTGATTGAGGGTTGTACAATCCGAAAGAATTTTGCACATAGTGGTGCGGGTGTTTACTTGTATGGTTCGTCAAACACTTCTGTCATGCGTGACTGTCTTGTTGACAATAATACGGCAACCAGTTATGGCGGTGGCGTATATTTGAGCAGTGCCAAAATGTACAACACGGTTGTGGCCAATAACTATATGAATACATCGGGCTCTTATGGTGCAGGTGTGTATTCTAGTTCATCCTCCTCCTATATTTTGCATTCTACAATCGTAAACAACGCCATCTATTCAAGCGGTTATGGTGCAGGTGTTTCAGGCTCTGTTTATATGTACAATTCTGTATCATGGGGTAATAGAATTGGCTCTGCAACATCAAGCAATGTATACGGCAGTGGTATTACAATCAACTATTCAGCTATTGAAGGTGGCTATGTGGGAACGGGTAACGTCCAACTACCTGGAAATAATACCGGGGTATCGACTAGTCCAATGTTTATCAAACCAACTCCAAAAGCTGGTTTGTGTGACAGTATTTGTGACTGGTCTATCCAAGAGGGCTCTGTCTTGATAAATAGAGGTACGGTGGAGGGCATTAGCTCATCGCTTGCCATGCCTGAATACGATATCGCAGGCAATGTCCGTGTGCAACAGGGCAAACCTGATATGGGTGCTTACGAATCGGCCTATACATCTACGGAGATTGTGGCGGATGCCAACAACATCATTTACGTGAAGGTCGGAGGTGCAGGTTCGAAGAATGGTTCATCATGGGCCAATGCACTCGACGATTTGAATCTGGCAGTGTCAGCTGCATCATCCATGAGTCCAAAGGCAACCATATGGGTGGCTGAAGGTACCTTCGTCGGTGACGGCATCCAAACCAACAGCGCTTTTTCCATGTTGCCCGGTGTGAATGTATATGGCGGCTTTGCCGGTACTGAAACGGAACTGAATCAGCGCGACATTGCAAACCATCCAACAATTTTGGACGGTCAAAATGTTCAGCGTGTATTATATCAGCCAAGTGATTTTTCCGATTCGTATTCGTCGACATGGAACGGCTTCATCATCGAGAAGGGACGTCTGACATCTAGTGCCTATGGTGCTGGTGCTTATCTTCTCAAAAATGGTAAACTCAAAGACTGTATCATCCGTAACGATACGATTCTTACTAGCGCAGGTAACGTTTATGGTGGTGGTGTATATGTGAATTATGGTAGTTTGGAAGACTGCGAGGTTTATGGCAACTATTGTAAATATACTGGCACCTATAGCTACTATGCCTATGGTGGTGGTGTCTATGTAACCAAGGGTAACATTACGGGATGCGATATCCATCATAATAGTAATGCTTCTTATTATACTAATTATAATAATGGCGGCGGTATCTATGCACAGGACCAAGCGATAATATCTGATTGCTCCATCCGCTGGAATCAGTCAGGCTATGGCGCAGGTGCTTATTTGCTGGGAAATGGCAACTACATTACCATGAAGAATTGTATCGTTGATAACAATACTTCTTCAACTAACGGTGCTGGTGTATATGCATATTATACCAAGATTTACAACACCATCGTGGCCAACAACTACATCAACGTTTCCAACAATTATGGCGCAGGTATTTACACCAATGGCCAGGTCTACATCCTGCATTGTACCATAGTCAATAATAAGATTTACTCTTATGGATATGGTGTAGGTGTGTGTGGTAACACATGTTATATGTATAACTCGGTGGTATGGGGCAACCGTTCTGGCTCAACCCCAAACAACTATTATAACAACAGTGGCTCATCAGCAACCTACTCTGCTATTGAAGGCGGTTTCTCAGGCTCAGGCAATATCCAACTTTCTGCCAATAACACTGGCAATGGACTCTGTCCTATGTTTGTCAGACCATCTGCAACAGCTGGTATATGCGCTGAGACGGGTGACTGGACAATTCAGAATGGTTCAGTCTTAATTAATAAAGGTACTGTTGATGGTTTTGGGACCAATATGGTCATGCCTGAATATGACTTGGCAGGCAATGAACGTATTCAAAACGGAAGACCAGATATCGGTGCTTACGAAACATCATTTACTTCTGTTGAGATTACTGCTGATACCAATAATATCCTCTATGTGACTGTCGGTGGTGCTGGCTTAAAGAATGGTTCATCATGGGCGAATGCTGCTGACGACATCAATATGGTGCTGAGTGCAGCTTCCACCATGTCACCACGTCCAAGTGTATGGGTGGCCGAAGGTACCTATGTGGGCGACAGCATCGCTACCAACAGCGCTTTCAGCATGTTCCCCGGTGTGAATGTGTATGGTGGCTTTGCCGGTACTGAAACAACCCTCGAAGAACGTGTTCCCCATGAACACCCAACTATCCTGGACGGTCAGAATGTACAGCGCGTATTGTATCAGCCAAGTACTTTTAGTGATGCTTATGCAGCTACTTGGGACGGCTTCATCATTGAAAAAGGTCGTTTGACAAGTAACGGTTATGGCGCGGGTGCTTATCTTCTTAAAAATGGTAAACTGAAAGATTGTATCATCCGTTATGATACGGTTGCTTACTTTAGCTATCATGTTTATGGCGGTGGTGTTTATTTGAGCTATGCTACATTGGAAGATTGTGAGATATATGGTAACAGCGCCAAATGTACATATACAAGCTCCAGTTATTATGCCTATGGCGGCGGTGTTTATGGTGAATATTCCACCCTTATCAACTGCGATATTCACGATAATGAGACTTCCCATGCTTCTTACACATCTTATGCACAAGGCGGTGGTGTTTTTCTTTCCCTTGCCTGTACGATGAGAGGCTGTTCGGTTAGAAATAACCATATAACCGGCCATGGCGGTGGTGTTTATATCAGCGCTAGTTCGGGTACGAATGTGTCCTCAATGATAGATTGCGTTGTTGAGGGGAACTCCACCTCAACACAATCGGGTGGTGGTGTGTATAGCATCTACGGTAAATTGACCAACTGTCGTATCAGTAATAATACTTCTTATTACGAAGGAGGTGGCGTTTTTGTTTCGTCAGAATCCTATATAACCAACTGTTTAATCAATAACAATACCTCGCCTCGTAATGGTGCTGGTATTTATGCTGGTGCCCGTGCTTATATCACCAATTCTACGATTGTCAATAACTATACGTCATCTTCCAGCTACAATGGTGCTGGTATTGGTAACAGCTCTTCTAGTACCTATATCATCAACTGTGTCGTATGGGGTAACAAACGTAGCTCGTATAATTACATAGATAACATTTACAATTCGAATACACCTACCATCATCTATTCTGCTATTGAAGGTGGTTGGAATGGTGTGGGTAACATCAACTTGGCATCCAACAACACGGGTGAGGGTACCATCCCTGCCTTCACTCATCCCACAGAAGGAGCAGGCGCTGCCTATACCGATGGTAATTATGTGCCCATGTCGAACTCCGTCTTGATTAATAAAGGTTCTGTTACTAGTATCCCTTCTTCTGTAGTGCTGCCTGAAACTGACTTGGATGGCAATGCCCGTGTACAACAAGATGTCATCGATTTAGGTGCGTATGAAACACCATATAATTCAGAGTTCGAAATCAATGCTGATAGTCATCATATCATCTATGTGAGTGTGGATGGAACGGGCGACGGCTCATCGTGGGAAAATGCTACCAAACAGCTCAACTTGGCCATCAGTGCTGCATCGGTCATGGATACGGTCCCTGTCATCTGGATGAAACAAGGTATCTATGCTTATGGAACGGCAGTCTTTATGCAGCCTGGCGTAAGCGCCTATGGCGGCTTCGAGGGCAATGAACCCTACGACTACGACCTTTCCCAACGTGACTTTACCGAACATGCTACTATCTTGGACGGTGAAAACTACCATCGTGTCCTTTATCAAGGAGGCTCATACTCTGCATCTAAAGCCGTGGTTTGGGATGGCTTCACCATCGAACGCGGTCGCATAAACGGTGCTGGCTACGGCGCTGGTGCCTATCTCTTGGGAAACTGCACCTTGAGAAATAGTATCATCCGTAACGATACAGTCCTCAATGGACCTGCTTATGGTGTTGGTGTGTATTTGAATGGCTCCAGACTTGAAAATTGTGAGGTATCAGGAAACTATATCTATTCTACCAGTTCACAGATGTATGGTGGCGGTGTGTATGCAAGTAATGCAGTAATCGTCAATTGCCATATTCACGATAATGATTTGAATTCCAACTCATACAGCTATGGCAATGGCGGTGGTATCTATTGTAACAACAACCAGAATACCATTACCGATTGCGTGATTGAACGGAATCATGCCTCGAATGAAGGTGGTGGTATCTACGCCTATGGTTCTGCATCTTATTATACGAACATCACCAACTGCCGAATTGAAAATAATACATCACACGAAGGTGGTGGTATCGCTGGCACCTATTATTTCAATGTAATTGGTTGTAATATCGCCAATAATACGGCCACATATCGTGGTGGCGGTGTTCGTGTATCAGGCTATTGCACATTTACGAACACGAATATCGTCAACAACTTGTGTACTAGTAGCTCTAGTAATGTCGGTTCAGGTATTTATCTTGGAAGCAACGGAACCCGTAAACTAACCAACTGCGTCATCTGGGGTAACAAGAGAAACGAAAACTATGACCAGTATTATTTTAATTCCTCCAATCCATCTCTTACCTATTGTGCAATACAAGGCGGTTACGATGGTACAGGAAATATCACTTTAAGCGCTGATAATGAAGGCAGCGAGTTGCATCCTTGCTTCAGCAATCCTACAGAAGGTGCTGGTGCAGAATATAGTGGTGGCGACTGGAGCCTGACGCTGTCATCCGTCCTGATTAACCAAGGTACCACCACAGACCTGTCCCTCCCAGAAAAAGACCTGGCCGGCAACGACCGTATTCAGAATGGTGCTATCGATATGGGTGCCTTTGAATCTCCTCACAATGCCGTGGTGCTGACTCCTGATGCTCACTATATCCTCTATGTTACGGTAGAAGGCGCTGGTACCATGGATGGTTCTTCATGGGAAAATGCTACTCCATATCTGCAATTGGCAGCCAACCGTGCCGGTACCTTCGAACAGAAGGCTGCCGTTTGGGTAGCCCAAGGTACTTACTATGGCAATGGCGTGTCAGGCGGCAATGCCTTCACCATGCCACAGGGAATCTCAGTCTACGGCGGCTTTGTCGGTAACGAGGCCTATGACTACGACCTCTCACAACGTGACTTCGTTAATCATGCTACCATACTCGATGGTCAGGGTGTACAACGTGCCCTGTATCAACGTAACGACTTCACCGCAGACAATGCTGCGGTATGGGATGGCTTTACCTTGACGAACGGTTTTGGAGAAGGTGCAGGTGCCTATATCCAGGCTAATGGACAAATCCGTAACTGTCGTATCTACAACAATGGAAGCACCAGCAACTCTGCAGGTGGTGTGCGCCTGTATGGCTCATCAAGCTACGGCTATGCTAACATGACCAACTGCTATGTCTACAATAATACCGGATATAGTGGAGGTGGTGTGTATGCGACTTATGGCACTATTACTAATACATTGATTACAGATAATGAAGCCTCTTATAATGGCGGTGGTATCTTTGTTGATAATTATACCTATATATATTATAGCACCATCTGTAACAACATTTGTGGCTCGTCACGTTATGGCGGTGGTATCTATGCCAACAACAGCAACAATGCGATGTACAACAGTATCGTTTGGGGCAACTACAAGAACGATCAACGCAACAACCTCTATAATCATGGCAATATCAACATGCAATGCTCCGCCGTTGAAGGTGGTGCATTTGGAACGGGTAACATCAACCTCAGTTCCGACAATACGGGTGATGCCATGAGCCCAAGATTTACCGATCCTGTCAATGGAATCTGGACGCTGCAAGAGGGTTCTATCCTTATCAATAAGGCAATGCCATTCTCATCCGTCACGAAAGATTTAGCTGGTAATGTCCGTGAACTGCAGGGTGCTCCTGATATGGGTGCCTTCGAGACGAACTATACCAGTGGCTTCGAGATTGTTCCAGATGCTAACAACATCATCTATGTCACTAACAACGGTACCGGCAATGGTTCCTCATGGAACGATGCATGCGGTGACCTCCAACTTGCTCTTAACCGTGCAGGTGCCATGAATCCAACTCCACAGGTCTGGGTCAAGTCCGGCATCTATTATACCACTATGCCAGAAATTAACAATTCTGCATTCAATATGATAGCCGGTGTCAATGTCTATGGCGGATTCGCTGGCAATGAACCTGCCGACTTCGACCTCGACAATCGTGACTTCATATCCAATGCTACTATCCTGGATGGCCGCAACGCACAACGTGTCCTTTATCAGAAATACAACTTTACCGAAGATACTCCTGCTACTTGGGATGGCTTTACCTTCCGTAATGGAACTGTCAGTGGCGATGGCGCTGGTGTATATATGCTTGCTTACTCTCATCTGAAGAATTGCGTTATCTGTGATAATACAACAACAGGTTCTAATTGTGAAGGTGGTGGTCTGTATTTACGAGGTCTCTCAAGTGCATATAATACCATTACAAACTGCGAAATCAGAGACAACCATTGCGCTTCGAGCGGTGGTGGCGCCTATATGGAATATTGCACCATGACAAACTGTATCGTCGCCAATAATACGGCATCGAGCGGTTCTGGCGGTGGTCTCCAGTCTCGTTACTCAAATGTTATCAACTGTCTGATTCACGACAATTTGTCAAGCTCTTATGGCGGTGGTATCTATAACTATTATTCTTCATGTGTCAATACGACCATCGTTAACAATACCTCTAACAACTCTGGCGGTGGCTTCTATAGCTATGGTGCATCTTCTTCAAACTTTGTAAACGATATCATCTGGGGCAACAAGGTTGGACAAAACTATAATCAGTTCCAAACTAACGGTTCACTTTATATGACCTACAGCGCTGTCCAAGGAACCTTAGTCAGTGGTACCGGAAACATCAAACTTGAAGAGGCTAACGATGGGGAAGAGGCTCTGAACTATGTGCGCTTCCTCGCTCCTGAATACAACATCTATCAGCTGATGAATAACTCGGCAGCAGTAGGTAGGGGTAACAATAATGTCGTGGGTCTTCCTGCCAAGGACCTCGCTGGTCGTGACCGTATCATGGACGGCATCATTGAACCAGGTGCCTACGAACAGTACTGCACGGAATTCCGCTACGAGAATATCAATCTCGAGATGGGTGATACCTACGACTTCTATGGAAGCATCATCACTGAACCTGGTACCTATATCCATCAGTGGAGCTATAACGCTACTTGCGATAGCTTGGTCATCATCAACGTTACCATGACTTCGTCCATCTGGTTTGTCACTACAACAGGTGCTGGTACCAAGGATGGTTCATCATGGGCTAATGCTTCTGACAACATCAACAGCCTGTTGACATCTATCGCTCAGCATTCCGGTTATGGCAAGAAGCAGATTTGGGTGGCAGAAGGTACCTATACAGGATTTGCCGACATGAATGCCGACTTCTACTATGTGGGCGGCATCGAAGTCCATGGTGGCTTCGCTGGCGATGAAACCCTCCTCAGTCAGCGCGACCCCGAAGCTCATCCTACTATCTTCAAAGGTAGCTCATCCCGAGTCCTTATCGATAATAGTAAAGACTACCCATGTACCGAGGAATCATGTGCTTCATGGGATAACATCATCTTCCGTGGCGGCAAACAAATCAATGTCAGTCGTTATATGACTCTTAAGGACTGCGACATCGAGATGCGTACCGTTGCCAATGGCCGTCTGTTCCATTGCGACTTCAGCAACTTCCAAGGTGCTAATCAACCTCTCATCCAACTGAATGCTAACTCAGTCCTTGATTCCTGCTACGTACATCACAATACCAGTACCGCTTATCTGGTACGTGCCAACGATGCAACAATCCGCTATACGGTCTTCGCTAACAATAGCTGCAACCGTACCTACTACAATGGCGAGACCAACAATATGTTTGGAACCATTCTGAATGCCATCGACAATGTCCTTATCGACCACTGCGATTTCGTCAGCAACTATTCCAATTACTCCAACACATCGGGTCTGTCAACAGCTTACTCTAATCTCGACGAGGGTACCTCATCCCGTCAGCGTCAATCGAAATACACCATCATCGCCCTGCATAACTCAACCATGCAAAACAGCGTGGTCTGGGGTAATGAACAAGGTGTATTTGGCAACGACTTCATCGCTAAGGACCAAGCATCACAAATCCGCTACTGCGCTATCGAAGGTTCCTATAATGGTGTGGGTAACATCCGTATCTCATCCGATAACGAATGCAGCCTGTACTCACCAGCATTCATGAATCCTACTACCGAAGCAGGTCAGTTGATTGCTCTGGAAGATGTTGACTGGACTCCAAAGAATACATCCATCCTCCTGAAACAAGCTTCCGATGGTACCGATATCGGTGTCTGCCAGTCAGAAGCTCCCGCTACCCTTAGCGTACAACCTACTGATGGTATCATCTATGTAGCTAACGATGCTGCAGGTGACGGTTCTTCATGGGCCAATGCTACCCAGCATCTCCAATATGCTCTCTCACGTGCTAATACCTTCACCCCAGCTGCTCAAGTCTGGATTAAAGAGGGTAATTACGTCGACCAGGTGTCGAACGACAGCCTCTTCAGTGCCTTCACTGTCATGCAGGATGTCGATGTCTATGGTAGCTTCATGGGAATCGAAACCAGTATTGAACAACGTCGACTCGACTCTGTACAGACTGTCCTCGATGGTCAATACCAACAACGTGTTGTCTTCCAAAACGAAGCCTTCTACGACAGCCTCTCCGTCGTTTGGGACGGTCTCACCATCCGCAACGGCCGCATGAACGAAGCAAACTATTATGACTACAACTCAACCTTCGTACTTCATCCATTTAGCAGTTCCACATCCGAGAGCCTGCTGCGACTCCATGGCGCTGGTGCTGCTATCCTTAATAATACAACCCTGAGAAACGTCAACTTCACTGATAATACTATCCTCTCATCCAACAATGCCCCATCCGGCATCAGTAATTTCAGAAAGGCTGGCGAACTCAGCTGCTTTGGCGCTACTCTCGATAATGTAACGATTGCTAACGACACTACAGAATATGTCTCCAATAGTAAGAAGCTCGTTAATTCATACCTCGTAGCCCTGTCATCTACTATCAACAACTCTTCATTCATTTCCAATATTGGTAAGATTTATTTCTATAATAATATTGTAAATAATTCTTTATTCGATGGAAACCAGGTCGTTTTGGAGGTTCCAGAAGAAGAGGATGTCAGCGAAGCAGTAGTGTATGCAGAGAAGAGCACCTTTAACTTCTGTCGTTTCTCCAACAACAAAGCTGTTGCTCTGAACAAACTCAATGGTGGTGCAAGTTATGCCAATACCTATGTCAACTGTCAGATTGACCATAACCGTGGTCTTGCAGTAGTCAATCACAGCAAGGACTACAACGATACATTCATTAACTGTAATATCGTAAACAACAAGTCGTACAACCGTGGCAACTCGATTTACCCAATCAGTGGTGGTATCTTCCATAACACAGTGGTTTGGGGTAACCGCAACTACAGTGACCAGACTGCACACTTCGATGCCAAGAATCTGGATACCAAGTGCAGCTTTAACCATTGTGCTGTTGAGTTAGGCCTTGAAGGTTATGATGATGTGTTAGCCTTGGCTCCAAGCAACCGTGGTACCAGTCAGGCTTATGAATACCCATGCTTCATTGCTCCATCAGCAGGCGACTATGAGGTGTCTTCCGAATCACCTCTCATCAATGCCGGTGACAATGACGTTGTTGAAAGCACGGTTGATATGTTGGGTAATGACCGTATCCTTGACAACACCGTTGATATTGGTGCTTACGAATACAAGTGCATTGAATATCGTGAATACAGCGACTTTACCTTGAATGACGTTTATCCATTCTATGGCGAATGGCTGACCGAGTCAGGTCAATATGTACATCGTTGGTCGATTGGCGCTGACTGCGACAGTGTTGTGGTGCTGAATCTGAGCTTCAAGCGCATCATCTACGTCACAGAGACGGGTAGTGGTTTGAAGAATGGTACTTCCTGGGAGAATGCTTATGGTGACCTCCGCCTTGCTATGGAAGAGTCGGGCCGTAATGCTTTGGACAAGACTCAAATCTGGGTTGCCCAGGGCCTTTATCGTGGCGATGGCACCTCTGTCAATGCCTTCCGTCTGTATCCAAACGTTGAGCTCTATGGTGGTCTCGTTGGTAACGAATTAGAAGACTACGACCTGAGTCAGCGTGACTTTGAAAACCATGTCTCCATCCTGGACGGTGATTATATCCAGCGTGTTCTCTTCCAAGTGGAGGACTGCACCGAAGAAAATGCTTGCTCTGTGGATGGCTTCACCATCAAGAATGGTTATTCCCGTGAGAGCGTCAGCAGTGGTACGGCTCTCTACCTGAAACGTTATGTCCATATCCGCAACTGTATCATTACCGAACAATATACATGGAGCGGTGCTTCGGCAGTCTATATGTACAACGATGACTTTGAGTCATGTGACAAGAAAGTTATTTACAACACCTTCGAGAACTGTAAGTTCACCAGTAACCAAGGTGCATACGTTGTTCTTTCCGACCACGCTTCGTTCGACCACTGTACATTCTCGAGCAATGAAGGATTTGGCGTGTATGTGGTGACTTATTCACGTTTCGACAACTGCGAATTTACGGGTAATGCTGGTCGTGCTATCCGTCTGAAGGCTGCAGCACATAAGTTTACCGATCCTATCTGGGGTATTGATAAATATTCTCTCGACTTCCTCGATATGACCAACTGTAAGGTCTTGAACAACAAGGGTGGTATCCATTATGAGAAGACTTGTAAGGGCCATGGCGAAGGTAACATCGTGAACTGTGTCTTTGCTAAGAACAAGGCTACCTCAGGTGAAGATACCCGTGGTGGTGCTATCTTCGGTAACGACCATGACATCAACATCCTCTGTTCTACATTTGTTAATAATAATGCATCTTCCGATGGTGGTGCCCTTTATGGTACCGGCTATCATATCGTCAATACGGTCTTTGCTAACAATAAGGCTGGAACCAAGACCAATCAGTTCTCTAACCACTACTACGACTGGGTTGAATGCGAGGATGGTGCATTCGCAAAGGTGAGCATCGAGACTTCAGACGTCACCTACAGCGCTATTGAAGGCGGTTATCCAGGTGAAGGAAATATCAACATCAATGGAGAAGACCTTCTGCTTGACCTCGACGGCAGCTATGTTCCAAGAGAGAATTCTGTTTGTGTGAATAATGGTACTACCCAAGGCATCGATGTCCCTGAATACGATTTCTCGGGAGCATCACGTGTCCGTCAAGGTAGAATCGATATCGGTGCTTATGAATCGAATCATACGGGCCGTACGCTGATTCAGCCATCGGCCGACAATATCATCTATGTAACAGAAGAGGGTAGTGGTACTCAGGATGGTTCATCCTGGGCTAATGCAACCTCTCATTTCCAGATGGCTCTTAACTTTGCCGTGGCTTACGACAATAAACCTCAGATTTGGGTTAAGAAAGGTCATTATACCGACTACAATGCTCAGTTCTGGAGTAACCTCGCCATCATGCCAGGCGTCAATGTCTATGGCGGTTTTAAGGGTACTGAACCTGCAAGCTTCGACTTGAACTATCGTGACCTTGAAAACGACTTGTCGATTCTCGATGGTCAGTCGGTCAAGCGTGTCCTTGAACAAATTGGTGACTTCAGCGAAGAAGACCGTGCTTTGTGGGATGGTTTCCATGTAACCAACGGCTATGCCCGTGAAGGTTATGTGAGAAATATCCAGTATCTCAGCGAGAGTTCTGTTGATTCATGGTTCAATGACTATATGAATGGTGGTGGTATCTTGCTGCGCGAACGTGGTGACCTGAGTCACTTCAACATTTATAACAATGTGGCTATCATTGGCGGTGGTATCTATCGTAATAGAGCCACTAATGATGCGATTACCTATCTCACCAACAACAAACTCAGCCACAACTATGGTATCGATGAGGGTGGTGCTCTTTATCTCCACCGTGGCAGCGGTATCTTTGATGGAACTAATCCTATTGATGTCATCGCAAACTGTGAGTTCAGTGATAATAATTCTGACCGTCACGGCGGCGTCCGTACAGTACGTGCCAACTTCTTTGGATGCTCCTTCATCAAGAATGCTACCGACCTTTATGCCTTCGATACTATTTCATCTGGACACCAGTACAACAATTATGTCAACTGTGTGCTTTGGGGTAACGACAGCCGTAACTATGCTTTCCAGACCGAAGGTAAGAACAATACCTATACCTATTGCGCTATCCAAGCTGGTCATGAAGGAGAAGGTAACATCAATATTGAACAAGATAATACGGGCGATAATCCAAGTCTGAACTATATTGACTTACTCGATCCAGATAAGGAAATCTATCGTCCATTAGAGACTTCAGCTGTTGTCAACCAAGGTAACAATGCAGGCGTGTATGGTACTACCGATTTGGCCTACAAGCCACGTATTAAGGACGGCACTGTTGATATGGGTGCTTATGAGGCTGCTTGTATCAATTACCGTCACACTCATGTTATTGCTAACCGTCAGTTCAACTTCTACGGAAGAATCCTGACCCAATCTGGTCTCTATCAACATCAGTGGACTCCTGCTGGAGCAGAATGCGACAGCTTGGTGAGCCTTGACCTTGAAATTCGTCGTATTTGGTACGTCAAGGAAGGCGGCGCTGGTAACAAGAATGGTAGTTCATGGGAGAATGCTACGGGCGATTTGAACTGGGCTATGAGTCAGGCTTCAGCCTGCGACTCAGTAGGAACCAAACAGGTATGGGTAGCACAAGGTACCTATGCTGGCAATGGCTCAAGCGTCCAGGCCTTCACCATCAAGCCAAACGTGGAAGTCTATGGTGGCTTTGTCGGTAACGAGGTGTTCGACATCGACTTCGATGCCCGTGACTTCGTCAACCATGCTTCTATCCTTGATGGTAGTCATATGCAGCGTGTCCTTGGCAACTACAACAGTGAGTCGTCATTCGGACCAATGAAACGCGGTTACCTGGATGGTTTCACCATTCAGAATGGTTATACTACCAAAGAAGGTGGTGGTGTCTATGCTAAGAATTACATCACCATCAAGAACTGTAACATCCACGACAACCAAGCAGGTAAGGGTGCTGGTGTATATCTCGACAACCGTTGCGAAATCACCGACAGTGATATCTGCAGCAACACAGCCCTTAGCGATGGTGGTGGTGCATGGGTTAAGTCATCAACGCTTACCTACTGTAACCTCTCCCGTAACCTTTGCGACAATGTCACCACTGGCATAAAGAAGGGTGGTGGTATCTATGGTGAGAATGCAACCATCAATAACTGTCTCATCGCCAACAACAGTGTCCTCACCGAGGGTGCTATGGGCGGTGGTATGTATATAGGCAGCTCGGGACAGCCTTCACAGTTGCTGAACTGCACCATGGTTAATAACTACTCCTATGGTTTGGCTGGTGGTGTCTACAGTGAGAACAGTAGCTCCAACAACGAATTCATCAACTGCATACTCTGGGGTAACCGTACTGACCTCAATACGCAACAGATTGCTGTTAAGGCATCCAATGTGCCGATTTATCTGCGTTATTGCGCTGTCCAGGGCGGTGCAGCTGGTATCGGTAATATCAAACTGACTGCTGAAAATGATGCAAGCGGTCTGTTTTCACCTCATTTCGTTGCACCTTCGGCCAACGTCGGAGCCAACTATGGCGGTGGTGACTGGCACTTTGCAGAGAATTCCATCATGGCTAACCATGGTGAACGTTTGGTCTACACACTTACTCATGACCTCGATAATGAGACTCGTGTCAAGAACGGCCGTATCGATATCGGTGCTTTCGAAAGCAATTATGTCAACACCTATGCTGTACAACCTGATGCCAACAATATCATCTATGTCAACAAGGCCAATACGGGCGGTAATCAAAGCGGTGACTCATGGGCCAACGCTATTCCTGACCTGCAGCTTGCCATCAACTTTGCCGGTGATAACGACAATCATCCAAAGGTATGGATTGCTGGTGGTACCTATACGGGTAATGGATGGCCATATGTAGATGCATTTATCGGTCTCAATGGCATTGACCTCTATGGTGGCTTCGTTGGTAATGAGCCTGCCGATTATGACCTTGAACAACGTGACCTCGTAGCCCATCAGACTATCCTTGATGGACAGAACATCCAACGTTCTATGCAACAGGCTACCAACAACTACTTCAAGTACAAGAAACTCGAAGAGTTACACTATGCCATTTATGATGGTCTGACCTTCAAGAACGGTTTCGTTTATAAAAATGATGGTGGTGGCGTCTACATGCAGAAAGGTGAACTTAGACGCTGTATCATTGAAAATGGTGAATCAAGAGATGGTAAGGGCGGCGGTATCTTCTTTAACGGTTCTAACCTGATTGTTACTAATTCTGTCATCCGTAACTGTAAAGCTACTTCATCGAGTAGTGGTGGTTACGATGGTGGTGGTTACTATGGCGGAATCAAGTTCTACAACACCCTCTTTGCCAACAACACTGCAACACTCAATGGTGGTGCAGGTACGGGCGGTAACAGTTATCACTATAACTCAACCATCGTTAACAACTATGCAGCAAATGATGGTGGTGGCCTTTATCTCTATGCCGGTGTTTACAATAGTGTGCTGTGGGGCAACAAGGTTAGTAACAACATCCCAGGTAGCTTGCGTACAAGTGACCCGAAATTCAATGAAAGTCCATTTGGCAATGGCAAGGTAATGTACTCAGCCATTGAAGGAGGTTTCTCAGGCACGGGTAACATTACCCTCAATGCCGATAATACCGGTGACCTCAACATCAACTATCCACGATTCGTACATCCTTCCATCGCAGCTGGTTCACCAGAAGGCGCTGGTCAGACTTATGTCAGTGCTGATGATAACTGGAATATCCAGAATGGTTCCATCCTCATCAACCATGGTAATACGACCTATGCTCGTGGAGTTTATGACCTCGACCACAACGGACGTATCCGTATGGATTCTATTGATATGGGCTGCTATGAAACTCCTTATGAATATGAATATGAAATTGTACCTGATGCACACAATATCATTTATGTGACCCAGTATGGCGCTGGTGCCAAGAATGGTTCTTCATGGGATAATGCAACACCATATCTGCAATATGCTATGGAACGTGCTACTCAGATGACCCCACGTCCACGTATCTGGATGGCATCCGGTACCTATCAAGGAAATGGCGTTCCTCAGTATCCAGCCTTCTTGCTGCCTGACAAGGTAAGTATCTATGGCGGCTTTGCCGGTGATGAACCTGCCGACTATGACATCAGTCAGCGTGACTTCGACATGAATATCTCTATCCTCGATGGTCGCAACCTGCAACAAATCATGCGCCGTGATTATACTACGGGCAGCACGCTTGATACCATCGATGGCATTACCTTCATCAATGGCCGCTCCAACCGTGAGGGTGGTGCAGCCTATCTGAAACGCTGCCATATTGACCATTGCACCTTCCAAAATAACACCATGGTTGTCGAAGGTCAATCAGCGATTGGTAGCGGCGGTGGTGCTCTCTTTGCATCTGCATGTAATATCTATCACAGTAACTTCTTGGACAACTACTCTAATGGAGATGGTGGTGCAATCAAGGCAAGTGGTGGTGTGATTAACTGGTGTGTCATCAAGAACAATACGGCCGCTAACGATGGTGGCGGTCTGTGGGGCGACCCTGAACTCTATAACTCTGAGATTAGCTTCAACCATGCTGAAGGACGTGGCGGTGGCTTCAATGGTTCTCCTAAGATGCACAACTGCGACGTAGTCAAGAATACCGTCAACATCGACGTCAGTGGTAGCGCTTCTAATGGCGGTGGTGCCTATGTCGGTAATATGTCAGACGCATTCGGTGGAACCATTACTGGTTATATGACCAATAATATCTTCTGGGGTAATAAAGCTGGCGCATTAGTGAGCAATATCCGCTTCAGAATGAAACCTGGCTATAATGCAATGCAGTATTCAGCTTGCGAAGCTGATGAATATACTCCAGAAGGACTGGGTAACATCATTATTCAATCCGATAACGATGGCAATGACCCAAGTCTCAGCTATGTCCGCTTCACCGACCCTGACAATGGCGACTTCCAACTCCTCGAAAGCTCCATGTGTATCGACGTGGCCGATAATGGTACCATCCCTCCTGGTGGCTATGATTTAGCAGGCCATGAACGTGTTAGTGCCGATATCATCGATATGGGCTGCTTCGAAATGACTCCTGTTAGCTGTAAGGTTCCTACCGAACTTACCGTCCCTGAAGAACTCATAACCTTCACAACGGCTACCGTTACCTGGACTCCAGGCTCTGATGAAGACCAATGGGTGGTTTATTATAAACTCGTCAATGAATCGACTCCTCATCTGTTGACCGTCGATACTAATACGATTGTACTTGAAGGACTCCGCTCCAACTACCAGTATTTGGTCAAAGTCCGTGCAAAATGCAGTGACGACGAGATGAGCTCCTTCACGCTGCCTCAGTATTTCTATACCGATTGTAATCCTGACAGCATTGTCTGGACCACTTATCTCGGTGAAGAAGGCCTGTTGCCAGTACGCGAACAAGCACTCCTGTCAAACGAAGAAGTACTCTTCTCATGGCCTTATATTGAAGGAGCTGATTACTATGACCTCTATCTCTGGCGTACTGACCATGGTAATGGCCTTGAAATCCCTGATTTCCCAGTACGTGCTAACTTAAGAAATAACTACACAACTGTTGACCTTGATGCATCTGTCTATCATGGATATGGTCAGTATGACCACTGCTTCGGATGGATGTGCGACCCAATACCTCCACTGTATCTGCATCAGTATGATACCACTGACGTGGCATACTATGCATGGTATGTGGTGGCTCATAAGGACTGCGCTAGCATCCAGAGCGATACCATGACCTTCAACACGGCATTACCTGACTTACACGTCACCTCATTGAGTCACTCCTATGCTCAGACTGGCCAAGTGATGACAGTGGAATGGACCGTCCGTAACGATGGTAATGGTCCAACCCCAGAAGGTGAGACAGGTTACTGGAACGACTATATCGTGCTTTCATATCCTATCAACTGGGATCGTCAGAGCTTCTTGTCAGAAGACCCTGAATCGTTCTTAATCAAGACGGTTCCTAACCTCCGTGCTTTAGCTCCTGGTGAAGAGTACACGAACTCAGTGGATGTCTTTGTCCCAGATGATATGTACGGTGCAGCCTTCCTCTTTGTGCTGTCGAACTGGACTCCTTACAGCGCTCTGAACCTCGACTTCGGTCCTTATGGCGGTGTGTTCCCGAATCCTTATACTCCTCCATACATCCCACTTGACCCAGGTGACCCAGAAGGTTACATGGCTGGTGACTGTAAATCAGAATCCTTCAGTGAGATTACGGAATGCGATAACTTCTTCTATGAGGCTATTGAAGTCGACATCCCACCATTTGCTGACCTGATTTCTACTTATGTTGTTCCTCCATACGAGAATGTTGCAGGCGACAGCATCACTATCAGCTGGCAGATTATCAACCAAGGTGGTGCCGGATTTGAAGACCGTCCTGTCACGGATATTATCTACATGAGTACTGATACTATCTATACCACAGAGGCTAAGCAAATCGGTACGTATATGGATACCATCACAATGGCTATTGGCGATACCATCACCCGTGTTGCTACCTTTGCTACCGATGAACGTGACATCGATACCTTCTACTTCTTTGTCCGTACCGACTCAAAGAACACCGTCTATGAATCGTTGTTCGAGTATAACAACATGTCGAATGTCTCTGAACATGCCTGTGTCTTCTTGCCAGCACCTCCACCTGACTTGACTGTCAGCGAGCTCAACATCGATATGGATACGGTGTCACCATACGAACGCTTTGGCGTTTCCTACGAGGTGAAGAATATCGGTTATGTGGCTGCTAAGCCTTTGTCGAACCCGAATGCAGGTGGTGGTGTCTCCGATACCTGTGGCATCATCCCACCATGGCGTGGTAAGCAATGGGGCGACTATTTCTACCTCTATGACCAGCGCGACTTGAATGTCAAGTATGCTACTGCTGTGGGTAGTGAGAATAACGATACGATTTTGTATACCCCAACTGAATTGAATGAAATCGACACCTTGATAATGCGTTATGCAGAATGTCACTGTGCCGTGCCGGATACCCTGAGTGAGCTGGCTTCACATGCCGACAGTCTGAAATATCAGCAGGCCGTTGATACGATGCCATATATGATTCAGGATTTCTTTGAAAAACAGCATTACAAAGTCAATAATAATGGCGATACCATCCAGCTCTATCGCAATACCTATACGGTGAGCGGTAAGGCTCGTACTCCTCATACCATCCAGGAAGGTAAGTATTACTTCTTTGTCTGGACCGATAAGAACGATGCTATCTTCGAGTATCAGCATGAAAACAATAATTTGAGGTTTGACTCCATCTATGTGGTGCAGCCTGACCTTATTATCGACAGTATCTGGATTAACGAATCGCGCGATGCGTTGTGCTACATCCTCGGCAATATCGGTAAAGGTAAGATGATTGATGAAAGAGTGACCCTCAAAGTCAACTTCAACAATGCACAAGTAGGAGAGAAGGTCAGAAATCAATTCAATCTCAATCCTGGTGATACCATCCATGGTCAGGTGCCAATTACCATCCCATGTAACTTCTATGAATATAATTCCTTGAAGTTGACGGTTACACCTACCAACGATAAGGACTTCACCAACGACGTGATGCTGATTGAGAACTATCGTTTGGCTAATCCAGACTTCTTGGCTCATGACCTCTTGGCTCCTACACACCTCAATTCCGGCGAGTCATTCGACGTGGTTTACGACATTACCAATAATGGTACTGCTACCTATGAAGGTGATATCGAACTGGGTGTTTACCTTGGTCTGTCGCCTGAACTCAACTTCATCACCGCTCAGGAACTGCTCCGCGATCCTTATCCAGTCAGCATCGCTCCTGGTGAGACGGTGACCGTAACCCAGACCGCTACCTTGCCAATTGAGGCAGAAGGTTCCTATTATATCTATATCGATGTCAATGATGGAGAAGAAATCTGCGAAGGCGACAATGTCCAGAGCAATTATATCGTCTCCGATGCCATTGAAGTTACCCTGTCACCATATCCTGACTTATACATTACGGATGCAGTAGTCCCAAGTTCAGGCACGGCTGGTTACAGCATTAGCGTCTCCTACACAACCGTCAACCAGGGTATTCGTGACATGGAAGCTCAAGAAAGCTGGATAGATGGCATCTATGTGTCGCCATATCCACAATTCAATGAAGAGACGGCAACACGTATCGGTGCGTTGATTGTACAAGGCCCGTTGGCAATAGGAGAGACCTATACCAAGACTATGTCAGTAACCTTACCAGAAGGTCTCGTCACGGATAACTACTATATCTACTTCTGCAACGATATCGAGAACAATGTCTTTGAATATGTTGGTGAGTATAACAACACCTATCAAAGTGCACCAATCGCTGTCGAAGACTATAACCTCGACTTCTCAGTAACGATGTTCTCTGGTGAAACGTCAGTTGCATGGGCTGATACCTTAGTATATACCTACACGGTTAAAAACGAAGGTACACGTCCAACCATCCATAATTACTATGATAGAATCTTCATGTCAGAAGATGCTAACTGGGATGCAAATGACCTGAAACTTGCAGAGGTCTATAGAAGAGAAAACGTGTCGGGTCAGCAATCCTATACCAGTTCCATGAATGTTGTCATTCCTTACGGTTACATAGGCAACTATTATCTGTTACTGGTAGCCGATGCTGGTGGCGACAACCCGGATTCTAACTATGAGAACAATGTGAGAGCATTGCCAATCACTATCTCCAATATCCCTGTTCCTGACCTCGAAGTCAGCGAGATGGAGATTATCACTGAGTATCCTGCATGCGGACAGCCTATCTGGGTGCGCTACAAGGTTACCAATGTGGGCGATGGTCCTACTTATGCAACCTATCAGGACCGTGTTGTTTATTCGCGCAACACCTATGAACATGGTACGGTGGCCACCACTACCTCAAGAACGGAGGTCCTGAATCCTGGTGAATATTATTACGATTCAACCAGCTTCATCGTCCCAGTTCCTGAAACTGGTAACTATGCCGTCTATATGAATGCCAACTTCAACGGAAGCATTTATGAAATGGTTCGTGATAATAACTTAGGCATGGTTCCTCTGGTTGTCAGCCTCAATGCTCCAGGTGACCTTATCGTAACGGATATCGACTTTGAATCAGAAGTCACGGCTGGTGAACAGCTTCACATCTCCTGGAACGTGAAGAACCTCGGTCCTAACGAACTCAGTGGCCTTGGATGCTCTGATGTGGTTTATCTCTCTAACGATACCATCTTCGACGGTGATGACCTGCTCTTGGGTAGTATCAACTACGACCTGACTCTGCCGGAGAACACCAGTGAACCTCATTATCTTGATGCGGTCATCTCGGGTGTCCAGGAAGGCAAGTATCATATCATCATCTTGACCGATTCACGTAACACCTTCTATGAGATTGACGAGGAAAACAACCGCGCTTACTCGTTCGGAACGGTCACGGTTAAGTTGCCAATCCTTGAGTTCAATACCTTGACGGAATTCGATATGAGTACCTTTAAGTATAAGGACTTCAAGCTTCCTGTTGGCAATAATATCAGTGAGACCGTACGTATCTACGTCACCTCTGAAGATGCCGATATGGGTGCAGTCAACAATATTTATGTAACGCATAACGGAGTGGGCACCAACCTTGAATACGACCTCTCAACGGATGGTCAGATGGTCTCCAACAGTGAACTCTATATCCCACGTACCGAATCAGGCTATTATGGCGTCAGTGTATTCGGGTACAGTCCAGCTCACGATATGCAGCACATGACGATTGAAGCCGACATCCTCCCATTTGAGGTCCGTAGCATTAGCCCGAACCGCGGTGGTAATACCGGCAAGGTCACTGTCAAACTCATCGGTTCTAAGTTTAGATATGATATGGGTGTTGATTTGTTCATGCCAAATGGTGCTGACACAATCTGGATTCACTCCGACACCCTGCGCTATGTCAACTTCAATGAAGTGTATGTGACCTTCAACTTGACTAGAGCACAAATCGGTCTCTATTCCTTGAAGGCTCATAACTATTGCGCTGGTGATGCATACCTCTACGACTGCTTCAATGTTGTGGAAGGTGAACCTGAGAATCTCTCAACGAACCTCATCATCCCATCCGGTCTGCGTGCTAATCGTTACTGCTGCCTGACGCTCGAGTTCGGTAACATCGGTAACACCGATATCGTCAACCCACGTATCGTGTTGCGCAGCTTAGGAGAGTCGTGGATTGGTTTGAGACGTGGTGAACTGAACATCCATCGTACTGAGTTGGAGATTCCTACACAGTTCGAAGGTGAACCCGACGGAGTACTCCGTCCAGGTGTCCGTCACACCATCACCATCTATTGCTATACCAATGCAGAGCTGCTGTTTAGCATTGATGTCAATGATGATATCGACGCACATGAGTATGTCAAGAATTTAATGTTACATTGAGTAAATCGATAAATAAGATATGAATATCAAGTATTTAAAGTATTTGTTTGTCCTGATTGCTGGACTTGCCGTCTTGCCGGCATCCGCTCAGCACGAAATCATCAAGGAAGGGTTTGCGGGAGAAGACCATAGTATCCTCTTCTCAAAAGATGACCCGGCCACATCGAAAACGATTGAACTGGGAAGCTGGAGCTATCAGCCTGATTGCGTCTTCTATTGGCATGTCATTTCCAGCCCTGATGATGCTGTGTATTCATTCGACTATGACAATGCGCAACGTCCAAATTTCACCTATAACAAAGCCGAAGGTGATTATGTTATCGAGTGTACTCGTGTATCAAAATATGGCTATCAGCGTGAATATCTTCAACTCTCCATTCTGTCTGAGATTGAACTGGAAGATGTCAAAACCTTAAAGGCTTGCTATAGTATCAATGATGAGGTTAAACTCGAAGACTTCAGGTTTACCACACGTCCAGAAGGCTATGAGCACCTTATCCAGATTGAAGACGATGATAAGATTGTGGGTCGTAATCAGAATGCTTTTGGCGACGAGGAAGTGCATTTCTACACAATTCTGGAGGACGGTGAGAAACAAAAATTCGAAACCACAGGTCAGATTTATGTAAGCACTGGTGATTGGTTAGACTTGAGTATCACCAACGAAAATCTCAAGAATCTCCCTTCGAACTACGCTGTTTTGAAGCAGTACTACGAGATGATTAAGAATAGCGATAAGAAGTTTGAAAAAGTCAAGAATATCGCTAACTTCTTGAAATGTGCAGTGCCGCCTCAAACACCACTTACTACGGACCATAAGATTGACATCAACCGTGGTATCATGCGTATCAATATGTCATGCTGTAATGACAAGCCAACGGCATACTTTAAATGGACCGGCGGCGTTGATGCATGGGCTGCCCTTCAGCTGAATGTCCCACTGTGGCCTGGCATTCCTAAGACCGGTCTCTCGCTGGTTGGCGAATTGAAAGCCGGCGTGAAAGCTGATATCAATGTGATGATTGCTACCCGAGAGTTCCTCGACTGTTTCCGTCTGAATATCCCTATCGACGCCTATGGCCGTGTAGCTATCGGTCTTCAAGTAGGTTTCCTCGACCCTGACCTGGTAAGCCTGACAGGCGTTGTCTATGGCGAAGTTCATGGCGGCGGATATTTTAACGTCATCCCGCTGGGTATCGACTTCAGTGGTATCTATATTACAGGAGGTATTCAGGTCACTGGCTGTCTCTTAGGCTTCAACCACCAGTTTGTCGACCTCTCCTTCGGAAGATATTACTTTATGGATGCTAAAAGTGATGTGTTATAATTATAGAACATTATTATCATGAAAAGAATAACATTATTATTAATTTTATTGCAACTTGTATTTGTTGCTAAGGCACAGACGGATGTTTTCCCAGAATACGATGTGGACGATTACGGATTACTGATTAATCTCCGTTCAATGGGATACCAGTATTATGTGAATGATTCAACGCATAGTGTCTGCGATTCAATGTTCTATTATAACATTCACGGTGTGAAGCCTATCCAAGGAAGTCGTTGGATTTCTCCTAACGGAGGAAGTAATAACTCAGCAGGTGTGAACACACCACCAGCTATCTTGTGTGAGTTGCTGAAAGTGTACAACGGAGGAACTTCTGAACAACTTCTGAACCTTTATCGTCCTCAAGACGCAGAGGCTATCAATGCAGTGATTTCGGTCGACAGTCTCTATGATAGATGGCTCAGCGCCTCAAGTCAAGTCAATAAGTTCGACATGCTGATGAGTGTGACTTTGGATTACTGCTCCTTCGTTTTCGTGGATGCATATCACGATAATGAGGTGCTGTTCAACACCTATTATGCCTTCACAAAGGATGCAGGCACTTGGCATCTGGCTGCAGTCACTGACAGCACTCAGATGATTGGCAATCTGTATATGACCTTGTCAGACTTCAATCCTTATGCAATGCTTGCTTCGGATGACATTGATGGTGATGGTATTCCAAACCTTGAAGACAACTGCGCTTGTACGCCAAACCCTGACCAGAAGGACAGCGATGCGGACGGCGTTGGCGATGCTTGTGATAACTGCATCTATCATTACAACCCCGAGCAGTATGATAGAGACGGTGATGGCGTTGGCGACCGTTGCGATAACTGTGTGTCAACACCAAATCCTGACCAGGCAGATAGCGATGGCGATGGAGTAGGTGATGAATGCGATTTGTGTCCATACGACTTCAATCCAAACCAAGAATACACTCTGTCACTCGATACCATTACAAATGAATATGTGGAAGTCGGTGTGGCATGTAACCCTGACATCGATGGTGATGGCCTGCCCAATGAAATCGACCCGGATATGGATGGTGATGGATGGCCAAACGAACTGGATAACTGTCCTCGTCTCTTCAACCCGAATCAGGCTGATAGTGATGGCGACGGCATCGGTGACGTGTGCGACAACTGTCCTCTGAACTATAACCCAGATCAGGAAGATATGGACCACGATGGTATAGGCGATGTCTGTGATGATGATATCGATGGTGATGGCATCCCGAATGAATACGGCAACTGCCCATATCATTATAATCCAGAACAAGAAGATAAAGACTGTAACGGCATCGGCGATGCTTGCCAGGATTTCTGATAATTATCAATCTAAACTCTGAAAATTCAGTATCATGAAGAATAAAACACTCGTATTATTAATCTTAATGCTGCTCCCAGCCTTCCGAGGTATGTCGCAGGTCATTTGGAACACGGTCGACTTCGGCGAAAGATTTCCTATGGAATATAGCTGTACAGTCAGGACCGACTTCGCTCCTCAGGGGTCCGAAGCCATCCTTGAATACCTGCGCTCCAAAACGACTGATATTGATGATTATATTGAATCACATTGTAGTACAGCAATGCTGACCCTGTCAATCACCAATAGTATTAATGAGAATGAGGCATGCTACTATGGCTTCAATAGACTCTATTTAGTTAATTTCGTTTGTGAAGGCGTGTTGACACAGTTCACGTACAAAGAGCATTTTCATGTGTTCAAAATGGCTGATCCTGATGAGTATACACTGAATTATGTCGATGAAGAACTGCTCACCTATGATTATGGTTATTATGAAGAGGATTTGCCTCCTGAGAGATCTTTCGCCGAAATAGTCACCACCTTCCCTGATATCCAGTCGTCTTGCGGTGAGACCGATAATCTTACCATGGAGGTTGTGATGGAACCTGGTGAAGACCGTGGCTGCGAAAAAGAATATCGTCGCACCTATACTTTCACTGATAACTGTACCTTAAAAGAAGTGGGTAAGGTTACCGAAATCATCACCATGATTACGGAACTCAAAATCCATGGTCACCTTAAGGCCTTAGACTATGATAGAACGAAAGAACGCCCAGCACCTTATACTACGCTGGCTCAACTGAAACAGGCAGGCGCTCGTTTCACATATTCAAGAGAAGAAGCCAACCTTAAAGTCTCTTCTATCGACGTCGAGACCTCCAATCCTAATATCATCAAACGTAAGTATGTCGTTACTCCTACTGATTGTAACGAGATTTCTGATACCATTACACAACTGTTAAAGTCAAAAGCTGGTCGTGTCATGCCATTTACCATTTGGTATCAGGATGCTACCGTTGAAGGCGCTGATGACGGTTATCTCGAGATTATCCCTCCAGAGCAGGATGAGGGCTGCTTCGATACCCCTGACAATCCAAACCAATGGTATCGAGTAGTACTTATCAATCAGTCCGAAGAGATGGCCAAAACATACGAATTCCCTGAGACTCAGAATATCTATGAGATTACCGATTTGAAGCCAGGTGAATATACTATGAATATCTATGCGACTTGCGAAAGCTGTCATTTCTATTCCGATGCAGTCTATCGCAACCACTTCAAAATCAAGACTCGTAAGATGGAAGTGAAAGTCGTTGATGGTCTTGGACTTTATTCCAACCATAAATACTTGTCATTCAATGCTGTCGTCAACATTTCCGGACCGAATAACGAATATGTGGTCTTTGAAGAATATGATAAGATTGTGGGCCGTTTTCACGATGAATGGGAACTCTCTGAAGGTTATCTCTATTCTCCAAAGGTCAAAGAATGGGATTTGTTTGAGATGCACAACCAATATATGGGTGGTTTTGGACAGTATGAGAATATCCTTTGGCAGTATCAGATGCTGAATGAACAATTCAGTCATGGCCTCCAGCGTATGGTCGTGACGAAGGATGTGGGCGATAAAGTGTTCTATCGTTTATACAAGAACATCGTGTTTGAAAATGAAGAAGATAGTGAACTCTATAGAGAAGCTCACAAGAAACTCTATAAAGAGGAATTTTGGTGTTCTAACGACCCGAATGAGATTTTTGGACCTGTGGGTTATACCGACCCTGACAGTGTCTGTGTCCACATGATTAATACCACCGATGACGTTGGCTATACCATCATGTTTGAAAATGACCCTGAATTAGCTACAGCTGCTGCTGCACGTGTTAAGGTAATCTGTCCGTTAAGCGAAAAAGTCGACCCGACAACCTTCCGTCTCGGCAACTTTGGATTTAACAATATGACTTTTGAAGTCCCAGAAATGGCTTCCTATTATAATAAGCGTATCATGATGGATTCGTTAGGCTATTGGCTCGATGTGACGGCTTCAATCCAAGCACCTGAGAACTATGCCTACTGGATTTTCCAGACCATCGACCCAGAAACGGGTGTGGCTCCTAACGACTCCCTTGGTTTCCTGCCTGTCAACGACACCTTGACTGGTTGCGGCGAAGGCTTCGTGACCTTCACTGTCGGTCTCGCTAAGACCAATAGCCGTGGCCTCCTCCATACTGGTGACTCAATCATGGAAAATGCAGAAATCTATTTCGATGAGAACGAAGTCGTTCCTACCAACGACTATGTCAACCAGTTCGATGGCATGGCACCTACATCACATATCGTGTGCGATACCAACGGCGCTTATGCCAATCGTTATCTCGACATTCGTTTCGATGCTGCTGATGACACAGGCGGTTCTGGCTTGAAGAATATCGAACTGTATGTCAACACCGATAAGGCAGGCTATCAACTCGAAGCAACTGTCGAACCCGACAGTACCTATCGCTTCTTCATCAAGAACGGTACGAACTTCGAATTCTTCGGTCTCGCAGTCGATAACGTCAACAATAAAGAGGCTTATAAGACGGTCCCTGAACTGTATTATTCAACTTCTAACCCTCCTTACGACCTGCTTCTTTCCAACTCTAGCTTCAATGAAGATGCAGCCTCAGGAACTGTTGTTGGTTACTTCACGACCTTCGATGACCAGAATACCGATAACTTCCAGTATGACCTGGTCCTCGGTGATGGAAGCACCGACAATGGACTGTTCTACATCGATGGCGATGCTCTCCGTACCAATAATGATTTCATCTGCTATGGTCAGTTCGAATATTCCATCCGTGTACGTACGACCGACCTTACCAATGCTTATCTTGAGAAGGAGTTCGTGCTTCAGATGAATCAAACTGAAAAACCTGAAATGGGTCACATATATTACTACCTGTGTCCTGGTGAATCCATCACGATTAATGGTGAAGATGTCACATCGGAAGGTATTTATTACGATACCATCTCAAGTTACCGTGGCTGCGACTCTGTTGTTTGTACCCGTGTCGTCATGAACCCTGCACCTATCACAACCCTTGCTTCCGATATGATTTGCTATGGCTATGACTATGAAGACAATGGATTTAGCCTCAGCGCTGACCAACTGGCAGAACTCACAACAGGTTGGACCCTGGCATCCGATACCACACTCTATCTTGATAACTATGTAGAAAATGCAACAGGCTGCTTCGACACCACTCGTCTTACCCTGACCTTGCATCCATCCTACAACTTCGTGGAAGATGCTTTCGTTTGTCCGAGCGACCTGCCATATTATTGGCAGAATGCTGCATATCTCAACGACACCACAATCTCATTAAAGTATCTTACCGAACGTGGATGTGACTCTATCCATACCCTCCAGCTTACCATCAATCCTAATACGGGCGACCAAAGCGATGACCTCGCTTTAGGATGGAACTGGTATTCCACCTATCTCGACCAAAGCAATGGTAAAGGCTTGGTCAACCTCCAGAATGCTCTTGGAACAAGTGGTAATTCCATCAAGTCACAGACGCAGATTGTCAACTATAGCGGTGGCTCATGGTTTGGTGCCCTCGAGGAACTGGATAATGCTTCGATGTATAAGATTCAGATGAACGAATCTAAGACGGTTGACCTCTCTGGATGTTTGGCCGATGTCGTCGCCACTACGATTGACCTCAATCCTGGCTGGTCGTGGATTGGCTTCCCGTCTGCAACCGCCGACTATGTGAACCATGCCTTGACTGGCCTCAGTGCAGAACCCGTCGATGGCGATATGATTAAGAGCTTGAATTCCTTCGCTCTCTATTATGAAAGCTACAATACCTGGTTTGGTTCGCTGAATGTGCTGACTCCTGGTGCAGGTTACATGTATCAGTCACACAACACTCAGAAAGTCACCTTGACTTATCCAGAGAGCACTCGTACCCATTGCGAGTATATCCAGATGCCTCCAACCTATTGGACATCTGATGCTCGTCAGCATGCACAAAACATCACCTTCGTCGGTGTAGTTGAACTCGATGGCAACATCCTCGATGGCGACGACTACGAAGTGGGCGTGTTCTGCGGAGAGGAACAGCGCGGAAGCGGCAGAGCCCTCTTCTTACCAGGCCCTGATATCTATCGTATCTTTATCACTGCTCATGGCGAAGAAGGCGATAAACTCAATTTCCGCCTTTATGATCACGACAGAAATAAAGAACGTCGCATCCTTTGCAACCAGGAAGTGGTCTTCCATGCTGATGCAACTTATGGTGACTTCCAGCAACCTTATCGATTTGTCTTCAACACGGCTTATGACCACCATATCGTAGCTGATATCTGCGAAGGCCAATCCTATAATGAAAATGGCTTCAGAGTCAATGAAACGGGTACCTACTACAAGGAACTCACCGGAGTACATGGTAACGACAGTATCGTCCGCCTCGACCTTACTGTGAATCCTGTGTTCAGCAGAGAAAGCGACCTCGTGGCCTTCGACTTCCCATATCACTATGAAGGATTTACCTTCGAGAAACCAGGTACCTTCACCTTCCATCTCGAATCGGAACACACCTGCGATAGCACCCTCGTCTTCCATGTGCATAGCTACGATGGCGAACGCGAACTGGTGATGAGTCCTGTCCCAGCTAAGACTACCGACCGTGTCGTTCTGTTCTACCCATTCACCAATGATGAACAGAAAGACCTCCAAGTTGACGTCTTTACTCTTGCAGGCAGCTTGTTGCAGTCCATCAAGCCTAATAGATATCCTATCGAACTCGACGAGATTCGTGTCTCGGGTACCTATACGGTACGTATCACCATGGGAACTGGCGAGGTGTTGACCGGAAAGATTATTGTCCAATAAGAAATAAGATTAAATAATAGAATAAGTTATTTGCATTCGATGAAACAGTTGTTTTTGATACTCCTTGCATGCGTGCTTTTGATGTCTAATGTAAACGCACAAACGCAAGGACATGACTGGACTTTTAATGAGCACATGTATCCAACAAATATGACTCTGGTGCTTACCATCACCGTAGATGGAGAAGCGATTACCAGTGATGATATGGAGCTTGGGGCTTTCTGCAACGGCGTATGCCAAGGGAAGTGCTTCCCACAATATTTCCCTTATACTTCTACCTATCTCTATTTCATGACAATTTTGGGTGAGGGAGGTCAGTGCTTCGAATTCTATTTGAGAGATGATGAAGGAGTAGAACAAGAAGTGGTTACAGGCTATTCAATCTGTTTCGAGGAGAATGGAACCGTGAATAACATCACGGTGCCTTTCATCCATCAAGAAGCAGAATCTTATACTTTGGTTACAGACCCCGCTCAGATTGTAGCAGGCAGAGCTTATCTTCTTGCTAATGGTATGACCGAAGGCGCTAAAGCCCTGGGTTATCAGTCAGAGGACGGACGAACTGCCGTTGATATGGATATCACGGGACGTCGTGCCAGCATGATGACCGCCTTGAATGGACTTAGCCAGGGCCTTGCATATCAGTTGGCTTTTGCTGTTGAGGACAATACTGTCCTTGTCAAGGATGTGGTCAATGCCTCCTATATTATGGCAACTGCAGAAGGACAACTCATCCTCGCTGATTCCGAAGCTGAGGCAACGACATGGAATTACGACCTCTTCCCGAATGGTACAATGAATATCTATACAACTATAGATGAAACTACTATGTATATTTCTTTCGATGAGGAATTGTCTGAATTTGTAGTAGGAGAGGAGGCTTATGACTTAAGTCTGTTCGCTCGTTGTGCTGTTGTGGATGCAGAGGTCTCCGAATTGGTTGTGGAAGATATCGTTGAAATCCATGTGATACCTTCCGAGATTACCCTCAATCTAACCCAATGCACTACTTCTTCTCCTGATGTCTTGTTGCTTGAGTCGGGTGCGCAGCTGGTGACAGAGGTCACGGGAGTGCAAGGCACCTCACAGTTTGCTGTGGAAGCCTATACCGACCCAGAGGTGGCAGATGGTTATTATACGATTGCTTCGCCTATGACGGCTGAAAGCGTGATGATGAGTCCAGGCTTGCTGACTTCCGACTATGACTTGTTTTATTTCGATGAAACGAATATCACCCATGAGGAATGGCGTAATGTGAAGGACAGTGTGAATAATGGTTTTAATGCCTATGAATCAGGCAGAGGTTATCTCTATGCAAATAGTCTGAGTGGCACCCCAGCCTTTGTGGGTACTTTTAATAGTTCCGCTTCGGTAAGTGTTGAACTTACGGTAACGGACCGTCCTCGTGATGGTTTGGATGGATTTAATCTCATTGGTAATCCATATCCACATAACATCTATAAGGGAGCAGGTGCTGCTATCGATGACGACAATCTTGCATCGGGCTATTATGTCCTTGAAAACTCTGGCTCATGGTTGGCTAAGACTTATGCTGACCCGATTAAGCCTTGTCAGGGAGTCTTGGTCCAGGCTACTTCAGCAGGCTCTCTTACCATCAATAAATCCATCGCTGAGGCAACTTCAGAGACTGCTGTGACGGATGGTCAGAAGAACATGGGAATGCGTGGTCTCGATATATCAGCACGTCGTATCAGTGTTTCGATACAGTCGGGCCGTTATCGTGATGATGCCCATATTTTCTTGGGCGATGGCAAGAATTTGAATAAGATTCGTAATATTGATGCTGATGCCCCTAAGTTATATATCTTCAAGGGCGGGAAACCCTATGCTATAGCCCATCTCGATGAGCAGGCTGGTCAAACCACAATGGGATTCAAGACCGTGAAACAGGCATCTTATACGATGACATTCAGCTTCGACAAGTCCGATTTTGAGACCTTGTATCTTGTCGACCATCTCACGGGTGCCACAGTCAATCTGTTATGTGATGACAGCTATAGCTTCGTTGGCAGTCCAGATGATTATGCAGCACGCTTCGAGTTGCGTTGGTCAGAGGAAGAGTCAAATATGTCGTCTAACGAAGATTTGTTTGCATTCCTTGATGAAGATGGCAGACTGGTTCTTGAAGGCATCGGTGAGCATGCTATGGTTCAGCTTATCGATATGACGGGACGGGTTATGACGCTTGCTTCGCATGAGGGCTATAGAGCTGTTCCAGGAGTTTATGTCGTTCGCGTTATTGAGAATGGTATGGAACGCTGCCAAAAGATTGTTTGGTAATAATTATTACAAATCAGTATAGAATCATCAGCAACTCAAAAGATGGCAAGTAATAATTATTAATACTAAATAGATTTAAGCATTTATAAAGACCCTGATAATACAAGTGATTATCAGGGTCTTTTTTATTTTGTTTATAAGTCGGTTGATAACTATGTTGATAATGTAGTTGAAAACTTTTTTAGGTTTTATATTTATTTTAAAGAAAATCTTTATCGTAAATTTGGAAACGATTTTTAAGGGAATAAATAGAAAATTCTGAGTTATGAATACAATTATACGACGCATTGCATCTGCATTGATTCTTTGTTTTGCAGTACAATCACTTTTTGCTGTTCCAACCAATATCGATGAGCCAGAACAGATTATTGTGGGGACGGGTACGTCTTCGACGAATGGAGATTATTTGCCAACAAATCTTTATTACAATTTCTCCTATTCGCAGCAGATTTACCTTGCTTCTGAAATCCAGAATTTCATCATCACGGATATAGCATTTCAGTATTTTTTTTCAACATCCTATACACGTGCCATTGACATCTATCTAGGAACAACACAGAAGACAGCATTTTCAAACAATAATGATTATGTCCCATATGACAATCTTACCCTATTGTTCTCTGGTAATGTTACATTCACGAATGCCGGAGAGGACAATTGGGTGAACATACATTTGACAGAGCCTTATATTTTACTGGATGATGCGAATCTTGTGGTGGCTGTACACGACCATACGGGGAGTTGGTCAACAAGTTCTAACAAATTTTACACCCATAGTGTACCAGAAACAAGAGCCATCGCTATATCTAGGGATAACCCTCCCATTGATTTGACTAGCCTTCCATCTGCAAATACCAGACCTTCCTCTATCACGAATACTAAGTTCTCTGGTTACGAATTGACTGTTGACCTTCGTGCAGAACCTTCTTCTGTAGTCATTGGAAATTGTCCATCAAATTGCTGGGTAGAGCCTGGTAATTTAACCATCAAGAATTATGGATTTCCTGTGACCGTAAATTCTGTTGATATTTCGGGTTCTTTCTTTACCATCAGCGGTGATGCGACCCCGTATGATATGATTTATGGGGATGAGAAGCATTATACAATCACTCCTGGCACGGACACGGGCTCTTACAATGAGAACGTGACGGTGACCTATAACAACGATGCCACAGTGGTCATCCCAGTTTCAGCGACATCCTATACGCCTTCAATGCCCGATGTGTGGGAATTGGCTCAAACAATTTCTGGATTCCCATTTAGTCAGCAGTTTTCGACTTCAAGTCTTCACAATGATTATCGTCTGCCGGGTGACAATGCCGATGGCGCCGATGCAGTGCTTAAGATGGTCCTAACGGAAGATTTCATTCTCAATGCCACGGTCACGGCGGATGAGAATCCCAAACTTGCCATCTATCGTGAAGGTTTTGAAGGACAAGGTGGACCAAGGGCTACCAATGCTTTTGAAGGTGTCGGTCAACAACATCTTCATCCTTGCAACTGACAGCGCAAGACATTAAGATTAACGGATTTGCAGGAGAAGATAAGCAGATTGCATTTCTTGAATGTGAAACTGTGAAGACAAAATGCGTACAACTGGGGACTACTGACCCTGGTCGGGATTGTGTCTTTAATTGGCGTGTTATTTCCAAACCTATAGATGGTGAATTCTCCTTTGATGATGCACATATGCAGCGTCCGACTTTTACCTTCAATAAAACCCCAGGAGAATATGAAATTGAAGTAACAAGAGTGTCTATATATGGTTATCAACGAGAATATGTTATTGTTGAAGTTAAAAACCATATTGAATTAGTTGACGTTTATTCCAAGAAACGTTGTTGGCAACCTGGTGATGAAGTTGAATTAAATGATTTCGAACTTACAATACGTCCTCCTGGATTCGAAAATTGTTTTAGAGTTCATCCTGATGATGCAAAAATAGCTGAAGATGAATATTTGTACAAGAAGATTCGTTTCCAAGTACGTGAACCTGGTGAACCTGAATATACTGATTGCGAAGTAAATACTGAAATCTTTGTTACAAATTATTCTGTCAAAGATATAGTTGAGAAAGTTGAAGCGATAATGAACTTTAAAGATGAGCTGAAGGAACGAAAACAAGACTTGGATAAATTAAAGTCATATTGCAAAATTATTAAAGGCTGCACGAATAAATTAGATGGCTTAAAAACTCTTCAAAAAGCTATCAATAGAATGACTCCTCCAGCAGCCCCGATAACAACCACTAGTGACCTCCGCATGGATACTGTTAATATGGATTTAAAACTTCTTTGCTGCAATGACGAACCTGCATTTTTCCTTGAATGGTCAGGCGGAATATATTACTATACAGGAATTGAAGTTAATTGCCAGATATTCCCTGCTGTACCAAAACTTGGCTTGCAGTTAATCGGAGAAATGGGGGCAGGTATAGATTTGGAAGCTAAATGTCAAATAGCTTTGCCTAAATATTATAAATGCTATCAATTTCATATTCCTGTAGATGTATATGGAAAATGTGCATTAGGTGTGCAATTAATGGCTTTTGATGAAGACTTGTTAAGTGCAAAGGCTACCATTTCTGCTGAAGTGCATGGAGGTCTTGATTTTACGATTGAGCCTGAACTTGCTGTAGATTTTATTAACACCTATGTGAAAGTGGAGTTTACTGTCTATGCTTCTTTTATAGGTTTTAATCGCACCTTCCATCCTTTTGAAGAACCAATCATAGTTGATATCGATTAATAGTTTTGTTATGAAGAATATTATTACATTGCTTATTTGCTTTTCAGCATCAATCGTTTTCGCACAAACCGATCGTTTCCCTGAATATGTGACTGCCAATTATAATATCTTAATTGACCTAAAGTCGAAGGGTTATAATTATGCAGCTAAAGACAGTATTAATCGCATTTGTGATTCACTATATTATTATAAACTGTATGGCATGCCTCCGGTTGATCATTCACGATGGGTTAGTCCACAGGGTGGAACTCAACAGTCATCTGGAGTCAACACCCCAGTTGCCTTATTATGTGAGTTGCTTAAAGTGTATGATGGTGGTACACGGGAACAATTGTTGAATCTGTATCGTGCTGAAGATGCTGAGATTATTAATGAAACATTATCTGTAGATAGCGTTTTTACACGATGGCAAAATGTCACCTCGAGAGTTAACAAATTTGACGTATTAATGAGTCTGAATATTGATGATTTGACTTTTGTCTTTGTTGATGCATATCATGACAATACTGTACTTTTCAATACAATGTTTGACTTTACATGTACTGGAGGCGAATGGCATATTGCTGCTTCAATAGATAGTTTGCCTGTAATAGGGAATCTTTACCTCTGTTTGGCAGACTTTAATCCCTATTCGATGTTGGCATCCGACGATATTGATGGGGATGGGATACCTAATTTAGAAGATAATTGTGCATGTACGCCAAATCCTAATCAGGAAGATAGTGATCATGATGGATATGGGGATGCATGTGATAATTGCAGATATCATTATAACCCTCAGCAGCTTGATTCTGATGAAGATGGAATTGGTAATGAATGCGATAATTGTCCCGGAACTGCCAATTCGGATCAATTAGACAGAGATGGAGATGGGGTAGGTGATGTGTGTGATTTGTGTCCCGATGAATTCAATCCCAAGCAAGAGTTTGCTTTTGTCGGTGACGAAATTGTTGGCATTGACTGTAATCCCGATATTGATGGAGATGGTATCCCCAATGAAGAAGATGATGATATGGATGGCGATGGATGGCCGAATGACAGAGATAATTGTCCCCGCCACTTTAATCCAAACCAATCGGATAGTGATGGAGATGGCATAGGTGATGTTTGCGACAACTGTCCGTTGAATTATAACCCGATTCCTGAAGGGGCGACTCACCAAGAAGATATGGATTATGATGGATTGGGCGACGCTTGTGATGATGATATTGATGGAGATGGTATACCCAATGAGGTAGACAATTGCCCGTATCACTACAATCCAGGACAAGAAGATGAAGACTGCAACGGCATTGGAGATGCATGTCAAGATTTTTAATAATTATGGTTTAATAATTTGAAATTTTGGAACAATGAGGAATAAATACATTATCATTCTTGCGCTTTTGTTTTTCCCGGTTTTCCGTTGCATAAGCCAAGTTGAATGGGGCCCAACAGATTTGGGCGATAGATTCCCATATGAATATAGCTGCTCAATTCGAGTGGATTTCCCTCCCAAGGGAGAAACTGAAGTGTTGGAATTTTTGAGATCAAAGACAACCGATTTGGACGACTATATCAACAACTATTGTGCTTTTGCATCCTTGACGATAAGCGTCGCGAATAGGAATTTTGAAGACCATAAATGTTTCTATACATTTGACCGATACTATTATGTGGATTTTATGTGTGACGATGTCCCAACTCAGTTTTCTTTTCTTGAACATTTCCATGTAATGAAAATGGCTGACCATGACACGTATAGCCCACAAACAACTACTGCTGATATGTTCGCATGGGAGAGTGGTTATCATGAAAGTGATTTGCCTGATGAGTATACATTAGAAGAATTGCTTGAACAATTTCCAACTATATCTTCATCTTGTGGAAAGGAAGAACAATTAGAACTAAAAGTTGAAGTAGAGGAAGGAGAGGAAACGCCATGTGAAAAAGAATATATTCGGACATATACTATCACAGATATATGTACTGATGATGTTTTGGGCAACATTACTGAAAACATTACTTTGGAGAGTGAATTAAAAATTCGCGGGTATTTAAAGTCTGATCAATATACTAGTGAAGACGATTTACCGGATCCATATACCACACTTGCTGAATTAGAAAATGCAAAAGCTCGAGTCATATACTCAAGAGAGAAATCTGAACTTCAACTTACCTATTTTGACGATATAAAGGAGGGCTCTGGTAGAATTTACCGCAATTATATTGTATCAGCACCTGACTGTGAGAAGTTATCTGATACGGTCGTTCAACTTCTGAAACGTAAAACAGAATATAAAACCCCTTTTACAATAAGCTATCAAGATGCAACAGCTGAAGGTATCGATGATGGTTATTTGGAAATTATTTCTCCATCAGATGATGAAGGATGTGACGATGAGCCAGGGAATCCTAATGCATGGTATAGAGTTACTATTGTTAATCAAACCACAATGGAAGTCCGTCATCTAGAGTTTCCGGAAACCGAAAACATCTATGTAGTTGATGACTTATCTCAAGGTGATTACACTATCGTTATGTATGCTAATTGCAATAGCTGTGAATTTCCAGATGAAAGAATTTATAGCGATTCCTTTAAAATCGGTGTCAAAAAGTTCAACTTATATATAACCCCTTGGCTTACCTTATATTCCGATCATATTTATGGCGATTTTTATAGTTGTCTTGCAATCGATTACGGGGACAATGAAGAACATGAATTTAAGGAATATGATGAGACTGTGGCCCGATTCACGGATGTTTGGGAAGCAACGACAGGTTACCTCTACACCCCTAAGAAAGTCGAGTTCAACCCCAATGAAGCCATCAATTCCCATATGGGAGGTCAGGGTGCTATGGACGACATGCTCTGGCATTACAACCTCTTCAATAACTCCCTCAATCATGCCGGCCTGCAAAAAGTTGCTCTGACAAAAGACGTAACCGAAACATTAAGATATAGTGTCTATCTAACAGGCACAGACAAAGCCATCGCACCACCAGCAGAAAAGAATCTTTATAAAGCTGAATGCTTGATGGGTAACGACCCGAACGAAATCTATGGTCCTGAAGGCTATGGCGACCTTAAGATGGTTAAGTCATCGAACCCATTGGACTATACCATCCGTTTCGAAAATGACCCCGAAAAAGCTACCGCTGCTGCAGCTCGTGTAAAAATTGACTGCCCCATCAGTGATAAAGCCGACCCGACTACTTTCCGACTCGGCTCCTTCGGATTCAGCGGCTATACCTTCGAAGTGCCTGAACTTACCAGCTACTACAACCAACGTATCCCTATGGATTCTCTCGGATACTGGCTCGACGTCACCGCCATGGTAAAAACCCCTGAAAACCACGCCGTGTGGATTTTCCAGACTATCGACCCAGCCACAGGTATGGCGCCTGCCGACAGCCTCGGCTTCCTTCCAGTCAACGACACCCTCACAGGCTGCGGCGAAGGCTTCGTCAACTTCACCGTCGACGTCATCATCACCGATGGAGGCGTCCATACCGGTGATAGCATTATGGAAAATGCTGGCATCTTCTTCGATGAAAACGAAGTCGTACCTACTAACAACTATACCAACCACTTCGATGCTGTGGCTCCAACATCCCACCTCGTATGCGATACCACAAATGCCTATATCGATAAAGTGCTTCACATCTCGTTCACCTCTGCTGATGATGAAGGTGGCTCCGGAGTAAAACACATCGAACTCTATGTCAATATCGATAAAACTGGCTATCAATATGTCAATAATGTTGACCCCGACAGTACCTACAACTACTCCCTCGACAAAGGAACGAACTTCGAATTCTTTGGCATAGCCGTCGATAACGTGGGTAACCAAGAAAACTTCAAAACTACACCTGAACTCTATTACTCCCTTGGTAACCCTCCTTATGACTTGGTGCTCTCCAATGATTACTTTGATGAAAATGCTGTATATGGCTCCGCCATCGGCGTCTTCTCAACCTTCGACGACCAAAACTCCGATATCTTCCAATACGACCTTGTCAATGGCGAAGGCAGCAACGATAATGAGTTGTTCTCTATCCAAGAAAACATCCTCTCCACCCACCATAACTTCATCTGCCATGGCGAGACTGACTTCTCTATCCGTGTGCGTACTACCGACATCACCAATGCCTACCTCGAAAAGACCTTCACCCTCCATATGCAAAAGACCGAATTCCCCGAGAACGGAAATGTGTCCTATTATATTTGTCCAGGCGAATCCGTCACCATCCATGGAGAAGCCATTACAACAGATGGCATCTTCTACGATACCATATCGAGTTACTATGGCTGCGACTCTGTCGTCTGTACCCGAGTCTATGTAAATCCTGAACCCACCACAACCACGAAATCCGATGTCGTCTGCTATGGCTACGATTATCTTGAAAATGGATTCAACCTCAGCATCGACTCGCTTGCTTCCCTCACCACAGGATGGACCCTCGCGTCTGATACAACCCTCTATCTCGATAACTATGTAGAGAATGTCTTTGGATGCATCGACACCACACGCCTTGCCCTGACATTACATCCAGCCTATAACTATGTCGATGAGGTGCTGGCTTGTCCTACCGAACTGCCTTATCCGTGGCAAAATCGATATCTGTCGCACGACACAATCGCTACCATCTCGTATCTGACTGAACTAGGCTGCGACTCAACCTATACCATCAATTTCACTGTTAACCCCAACCACGGCACACATGTGACCAACCTGAACGAAGGCTGGAACTGGTATTCTACCTATATAGACCTAAGCAACCGTCAAGGCCTCACTGAACTCCAAAATGTTCTTGGAACCGATGCACAGACTATCAAGTCACAAACCGAGATTTCATCGTATAATCAAGGTCAATGGGTCGGAACCCTCCATAGCATCGACAATTCCTCAATGGTGGTGATTCAGATGAATACTGCCCGTAATGTCGACCTCTTTGGATGCTTTGTCGATGTGGCAAATGCCCCGATAAGCCTCAGCAACGGTTGGACGTGGATTTCCTATCCTGTTATTGCAGCAGATTATGTGTCACATGCCATGACCGGATTGAGCGAGACTCCGTCTAATAACGATGTCATCAAGAGTCAAACTCAGCTCACAACCTATGACTCGGAATATGGCGCATGGTTCGGTAATCTGACCGTGATGTGGCCTGGACAAGGCTATAAATATAAGTCAATCCGCACAACCCCATTCACCTTGACCTATCCAGGTGATACCCGTGGCACAGTCCAAGAAAAGCCTGCCCTTCCAAATTATTGGGTCAACGATGCTCATCAGCATGCCAACAACATCAGTTTCATCGGCGTCGTTGAACTCGATGGCAACATACTCGATGACGATGACTACGAAGTAGGGGTATTCTGCGGTGAAGAACAACGCGGCAGCGGCCGAGTCATGCTACTCGAAGGTCCGAACATCTATCGTGTCTTCATCGTGGCTAACGGCGAAGACGGCGAGAAGTTCAGCTTCCGACTCTACGACCACGACCGTAACAAGGAACGCAGAATCTACTGCAATCAGGAAGTAGTCTTCCATGCCGACGACAACTACGGCAGCATTCGCAATCCTTACCATTTCACATTCAATACCGCATATGACCACCATATCGTGGCTGATATCTGTGAAGGACAATACTATGTGGAAAATGGCTTCCGTGTCTATGAGAGTGGCACCTACTTTAAGGAACTCAATGGCATCAATGGAAACGACAGCATCGTTCGCCTCGACCTTACCGTCAACCCTGTGTTCAGTAGAGAAAGCGACTTGATAGCTTTTGACTTCCCATTCCATTACGAGAGCTATACCTTCGACAAGCCAGGAACTTTCACCTTCCATCTTGAAAGCGAACACGCTTGCGATAGCACCCTGATTTTCAATGTGCATAGCTATGATGGCGCTCGTGAACTTTCCATCAGTCCTGTACCAGCCAAGAAGACCGACCGTGTAGTCCTGTTCTTCCCATTCACCAATGATGAACAAAACGACCTTCAAGTCGAAGTCTACACCATGGCAGGTAGCATCATTCAGTCGTTTAAACCTAACCGTTTCCCGATTGAACTCGATGAGATTCGTACCGCTGGCACTTATACCGTGAAAATCACCATGGGCACCGGAGAGATTGTTACAGGAAAGATTATAGTGGAGTAGGGAAAGCGTAAATACAGAGAAAATATGAGTTAATTAAGAGTAAAATCGTATCTTTGCAGCCCAATTTTTTCGATTACTAATTAAATTCAAATATCAATGAAAAAGAGTATCCTCCTCAGTATCCTACTTGTATCAGTCCTATCCCTATTCTCTCAAAACCACTGGCAACCAAATCCTTACCAGTTCCCCGACAATATGAATGCCATCGCTGTCATTAACCTCAACGGGATTGAACAAACCAGTACAGACCTCGAAATTGGTGTCTTCTGCGATGATGAATGCAGAGGAAGTGAACGTATTGCCTATTATGAAAGCTTAGACCGCCATATGGTTTTCCTGACCATGTATGGTGCCTATCACGATCCTTTTGAATTCAAATTATATGACCATGCCATCGGTCGTGAATTGGATGTGACCTGTGACAACGAAGAATGGTTCGTCAGCAATCGTATCTTAGGCGAGCTCTTCGACCCATATGTCTTCGAGTTCCATGGCGGTACTGCCACTGTGACCGTTGAAGCTAGTCCTGCTAATGCCGGTATGGTTGACGGAGGTGGAGAATATGAACTCGGTTCAGCATGCACAGTCTGCGCTATGCCAAACTTCATTCACGACTTCGTCCGCTGGGAATGCGAAGGTCAAGCCGTTTCAACCGATGCCTGCTACACCTTTAACGTGACTGGCGACTGCACCATGACCGCTATCTTCGAACTGCGCACCCACACCGTCGACCTCCATGTCAGTCCCGATGAAAACGCAGGTACCGTCGAAGGCGGTGGCGTCTTCACCGAAGGCGACAACTGCACAGCAATCGCAACAGCAAACTATGGCTATTCTTTCATCGACTGGAAAGAATACGGTGTTACCGTCTCTACCAACCCTACCTATACCTTTGCTGTCATGGACGACAGAAATCTGACCGCTTGCTTTGAACCTAACAGCTATGTGCTCTCAGCTGATGTAGTCCCTCAGAATGGTGGCACCGTCAGCGGTACGGGCACCTATACCTTTGGACAGACTGTCACCTTAACAGCTACCCCAGCATCATCCTATTACTTCATCAACTGGATGGAAGCCGATACGCTCTTCTCAACCAACCCTTCTATCGATATCCTTGTCAATGCTGACCGTCATTTCGTGGTAACCTTCGCTGAAGATTGCAGAACCATTGATGCTACTGCAGACCCAGAAGAAGGTGGCAATGTCACAGGTGCTGGTAACTATATCGTAGGCTCCTCATGCACCCTTACTGCTAACGCCAACCCTGGCTATTCCTTCATGAGATGGACCGAAAACGGTCAGACCGTCTCCAACAGTAGAGTGTATACCTTTACCGTTGATGCAAACCGCGAACTGGTGGCACACTTCATGGCTGTTCCCTACGAAATCTCTGTGACCGTTGACCCTCAAGCAGGTGGCACCGTCACAGGAGCCGGCGTCTATTATTACGGTGACATGGTCACTCTTACCATATCCCCAGCTCCTTTATATTACTTCATGGGATGGTATGAAAATGGTGAATGCATCTCTGAAGAAATCAGTCTCTCATTTGCCGTTGAACGTGACCGCAGTCTGACCGCTGTCCTCATGCAAGACGATGAAGTTGGAGATTCACAACCAACTATCATGGCTTACCCAAATCCTGTCACCAACCGACTCTATGTCAAGAACACTTCCGAGAGCATCCTGCGTCTCTACGACCTCCAAGGTCATCTCCTGATTGAGACAGAAGAAGATTCCATCGATATGTCAACCCTCCCAGCAGGCCTTTATCTATTGAACCTTGATGGCATGAAGAGCGTGATTGTTAAGGAATAAATTCTTGATTTATATCAATAAAAAAAACGGTCGGAAGTAATTCCGACCGTTTATTTATACCTAAAATGATATCCAATATTAGCAGGATTAGAATATTCCCCAAATCTCATAGGCCTTCAAGGCTTGCTGTTCCAACATAAATTGTCCGTTGAAAGTGCGGGTTCCACGTTCACGACCCATCCGAAGGAATGTCGTCTCCACAGGGTTGTATACCAAATCAATCAATAGATGATTCTCTCCCAAACCCTCATAAGGCAACATCGGATAGGATTCGATATTAGGATAGGTTCCTAATGGAGTAGCGTTTATGATAATAGGATAATTATATAATATGTTATTAGATAATTCTGTATAGGTTATATCACCTTTATTAGGGTCTCTGCTTACTTTAAGATATTCTATTCCTTTTTTGCGTAAGACATGACAAATCGCTTTCGATGCACCTCCGGTTCCCAAGACAAGGGCTTTGCGTTTGATATCTGATGCTGATTCAAGTGACTGATTAAGCAGCATCTCAAAGCCATAGATATCAGTGTTATAGCCGATAAGTTGTGGTAATGATGAAGGAGTGGTAATAATCTTAACCGTATTGACAGCAGTGACTTCCTTCGCCTCATCATCAAGGGCATCTAAAAAGGGAAGTATAGTCTCTTTGTAAGGTGCGGTGACATTAAAGCCACATAAGTCGGGATACTTCGAAAGGAGAGTCGGAAGCAAGGTGATAGATTCCAATTCCATGAGCTCATACGTCAAGTCGACATGGTTTCCGAAATGTTCCGTAAAGAACTGTTTCGAGAAAGAGTGGGAGAGAGGAAACCCTATCAAACCGTAGCGTTGCATGGAAATTCGCATTATTTTTCGTGGCAAAGATAGAGTTTTTTAGAAGCCGTTTTGAGATTCTTAGTATTTTTGCTCCTTGAAAAAGACGATATTTGACCTTGCTTCGTTATATTGATTATTCCATGACAGATCATATTACACAGATATCGAAAGAGATAGACAGTCCAGTAGCCTACGTCGCCAACGTAGCGAAGCTGTTAAGCGAGGGTGCAACCATTCCATTCATTGCCCGTTACCGTAAAGAGATGACGGGGTCGATGGATGAGGAACTTATTGCCACGATTCAACATCGTTTGGAACAATTGGCAGAGCTTCAGAAACGAAAAGAGAGTGTTATCGCATCCATTCGTGAACAAGGGAAGCTTACTCCTGAGTTAGAGCAGAAGATATTGGATGCCAAGACATTGCAAGATGTTGAAGATTTGTACCTTCCGTATAAGCCAAAGCGTCGCACCCGTGCCTCCATCGCAAAGGAGAAGGGACTGGAACCTCTTGCCGCTCAGATAATGGCTCAGAACACCGATGCTGTTGAGCGACTTGCAAAACGCTATGTGGATGAGCAAAAAGGCGTTCATGACGTGGAAGAAGCATTACAAGGGGCTAAGGATATCATGGCTGAATGGATTTCGGAAAACATCAATGGTCGTAACCGAATCCGTAAGATTTATCACATGCAGGGTATCATTCATTCCTCTGTGGCAAAAGGAAAAGAAGATGAAGGAAAGACCTATCAGCAATATTTCGACTGGAGTGAGCCTATCAGCAGCGCACCTTCACATCGAGTGTTGGCACTATTCCGTGCCGAAGAAGAGGGAGTCTTAAAACTTCGTTTTGATGTTGATGATGAGTTTGTGCTGAATTCCCTTGATGATATCTTTCTGCGAAACGACAATGCCTCCACAGCTTTGGTTCAAGATGCCATCGATGATGCATGGAAACGTCTTTTATCGCCATCTATTGAGACAGAAATACGCGCATTCTATAAGGAAAAAGCCGACCAAACAGCTATCAAAGTCTTTGCTGAGAACCTGCGACAGCTGCTATTGGCAGCACCAATGGGACAGAAACGTGTCTTAGCCATTGACCCTGGATTCAGGACAGGATGCAAGGTCGTGGTTTTGAGTGAGACTGGAGCTTTGCTTCACAATGAGACCATTTTCCCACATCCTCCTAAGTCGGACGTGGCAGGTGCCACCCGAAAGATTAAGAGTCTGGTCGATGCCTATCGCATCAAAGTCATCGCTATCGGGAATGGCACGGCGGGACGTGAGACAGAAGATTTCATCCGAAGCATCAAATTCGACAGGGATTTGATGGCCGTGATGGTCAGCGAAAGCGGTGCATCGGTATATTCAGCTTCCAAGATTGCACGTGACGAGTTCCCTGATTATGATATCACAGTTAGAGGCGCCGTCAGCATAGGTCGCCGTCTCATGGACCCCTTGGCGGAGTTGGTCAAAATTGACCCCAAATCAATAGGCGTGGGACAGTATCAGCATGATGTCAACCAGAAATGGCTTGGAGATAGCTTGAATGAGACTGTCGAGAGTTGTGTAAATGCTGTGGGCGTTGAACTCAACACCTCCAGCGAACAGCTTCTCTCGTATGTCAGTGGCGTTGGCCCTCAGCTGGCATCCAACATCATCAGCTATCGTGAAGAGATTGGAGGCTTCAAGAACCGCCGTCAGCTTCATGATGTACCACGACTGGGTCCCAAAGCATTTGAACAATGTGCAGGATTTCTGAGAGTTCACGGAAGCGACAATCCCTTGGATGAGAGTGCAGTACACCCTGAAAGCTATCATATCGTTGAGAAGATGGCAAAACGCCTCAATGTCAAGGTTCGGGAACTCATTGGAAATAAGGAACTCATACAACAAATTCAGCCATCCGACTATGTAGAAGAGAACTTTGGTGTTGAGACCATTCACGACATACTCAAGGAATTGGAAAAGCCAGGTCGTGACCCTCGGAAAAACTTTGAGGCTTTCGAATTCGATAAGAATATTCGCACTATTGAAGACCTTCGAGCAGGGATGACCCTGAATGGCATCGTCACCAATATCACAGCCTTTGGAGCTTTTGTCGATATCGGCGTCCACCAAGATGGACTCGTTCACATCAGCCAAATGGCCGACCATTATATCAAAGACCCCAATGAAGTCGTCAAGCTGAATCAAAAAGTCAAGGTGTTGGTAACAGATGTCGACAAAGATAGGAAGAGGATTTCACTATCCATGAGGTTCGCTGATAAATAATTGTGTAACAGAATGAAACGAAGAATATGAAACGCAACAGAATACTTATTGCCATCGTGCTGATGATGGTTTTCGGACAAGTCGACGCTCAGATTATCAAGGGCGAGGCTTTTGCTGGATTTGGCATCTCACAGGTAGATGGCGACGATTGTTATGGATACAAACGCTTCAGAGGTCAAGCTGGAGTAGGGGCATTGGTTCCTCTCACCAACTGGCTCGACGTAGGTCTTGAGGTCCTTTACAATCCCAAAGGAGCCTATCATCCCGACTCGATAGCATATAGCGATTATTACGCCCATCGCTACGACCTGAAACTCAACTATGTAGAAATTCCGGTGATGTTTTATCTTACGGATAAAGACAAGTATTCCATTGGCATCGGAGCATCCTATGGCCGTCTGGTATCGTTCTGGGAAAAAGTAGATGGCGTGGAGACAGATTCCTACGTCGGCGATGGGAAACTTCGTTGGAAAGATGGTTATGATGGCAAAGACTTAGGCTATATTCGTTCCATCGATGACTTGTCGGACCCAGCATTTTACGACAGCACTGCATTCATCCTTCAGAATTCGAACTCCTATAAGAATCACGATATCAGTGTCTGTGCCGACATGAGAGTGCGCCTCTGGAAAGGTCTGCACCTGCAATTCCGTTACCAATACTCCATGGCACCCATCCGCACTGTACTTCTGTACGACCAATCCGGTATCCCATCGAAGGTGCGCATGCAGTATAACAATCAGCTGATACTCCGCCTAACCTATATTTTTGGCGAACAGAGGTCCGACTTCAATCGCGAAGTAAGTAAACAGAAACCGCGATAATAAAAAATACATTATCTTTGCAACCCTAAATAGAATCAAGATAAAGTGTTTGAAGAAGAGAACGATTGGGAAGAAGACGACAACATCACGAAAGATGCCGTGAAACGCTTTGAGGACATGCTCGAACAACATAGCAGCAGTTATTTCG
>X415_White_Rhinoceros__coassemble_25_pt1 | contig 48303 bp, 31 predicted proteins | sample X415_White_Rhinoceros__metabat2_low_PE_005 | metagenome-assembled genome bin X415_White_Rhinoceros
CGTATGGGTGAGTCGTGGTGATTTCCCAAGGATAGCTGCTGATGCTGTTGTTCCATGCGTGCATGCTGAAGTCGCCGGTCTCGAAGTCTTCGATATCGAACCAGTCGTAGCCCCAACTCAGGAGAACGCTGTTGTCGTCAATTTCTTCAGCGATGACCCAGTCGATAGATTTGAATTCTTCTATCAGAATGAAATCGATATCATCGACAATTCCTTGGTAAGGCAGAGTAACGACACCATAGTGGTTTTTGCTCTGGTAGCCTTCGCATGTAGCGTAGATGGTCTCGTAAGTACCAGCGAGAACGGTACCGCCATAGTAACCACTAGCATTGGTGGTGAAGGTGTAGTGTTGTTCAATGTCGAACTCATCATAACCGACGATAGAGACGGTAGCACCAGCGATGCCGGTAACGCCATCCTTTTCGTAGACATGACCAGCGAAGGTAGCATAGCCACTGACGTGGACATAAAGAACATTTGACATGCCGGATTCACCTTCGTCGTAAACGGCGGTGACATAGGTGGTATAGCCGAATGGGCTCATGTCGTAGGTAAGACCAGAGATGGTATAATGTGTATCAGTAATAGGGGTATTGTTAACCTTGGTATTGTTGATATAGACATTATAGCCACGGTGTGAACGGTCGTTGACAGCGGTCCAGCTCAGGTTGAGGTTCTGACCTTCGTAAATCTGAGTGCTTTCAGCGGTAAGTTGCTGAGGAACGTTGAGGGCGGAGACGAAGCCCCAAATAGGACCATTCAGGCTACCAGCGCTGTTACGCTCGTTGACTTGCCAGAAGTAGTTCTTGTTGTTGATTAAAGAAGTAACGGTGTAAGTCTCAGCAAGGTTGCTGGTCCAATCGACAACGACATCGGTAGGAGGATAGGTAACACCAAAGAGAAGCTGATATTCGGTAGTATACTGACCGAGGTCCCATTTCAGGGTGACAGGAGCGACAACGCCAGTCTGACCATCGATAGGAGCAACGAGGCTCACTGGTTCTGGAGCAGGGATGGAGCTATAGCTTGCATCGAGGACGTATTGCTGGCTGGTAGCAGAAACTGCGAGGTAGTAAGTACCAGGAGCGACGACCATGTTGCTGATAGGTTCATCACCACCAAGGGTAGCGTGACCGTTGTTGCTGATAGGACCAGTGTAGTTATTATCGGCCATAGGACCAGGACGACCTTGGAAGCCTGCTTCATAGAGAGCAACCTTGGTGTTCAGACCTTCGGTGATAGCAGCATTGAAGACAACATCGTTGGTGAAGGTGAACTTATAAACGCCATCAGGACCATCAGGGGTCTCACCAGGCAGATTATAGTTGTCGACCAAAGCATTGGTGAGCTGAACATCGTGAAGGGTGTTGCCCGTAGCAATGGTAGGAACTTCCCATACGTCAGGAGCAGTAGGAACATAAGCTTCGGCTGTGACATCGGCCATGACGGCGCCACGCTGCTGACTCCAAACGGTGATGAGTTTATTCGTATATTGGCCAGGAGTGACGGCATCACTCATAGTATGGCATAAGTTGATTTCCACTTCGTCATCTTCGCGGAGAACGAATGGAGTAGCAGGATTGTTTTCATCCATGACGATGAACTCGCTGTTTTGGAGTTCAATCTGGTTCACGTTGATGTTAGAAGTACCCGTATTCGTGAAGATGAATGGGATAGGACGTGACCAAGCACCGATAGGCTGACGACCCATGCTGAGGGTGGTTGGAGTAATGGTCAAACCAGGAGCACCACCGATGTGGAAGGTAGGCATGTTATAGTTATTGCCAAATTCATCTTTATACCATTGAGTATAGGTGTCGCCTTCAGTTAACCATGAGTTAAGAGCCATGAGTAAGTCAATCTGGCCATTGTAACCAGCAGGGGTAAGAGTGAATGACTGATTATCGTTAGCGTTAGGAGCAAAGCTGCTGACGAATGTAGAAGCAGTCAGGCTGGATGCAGTACCAAAAGCTTGGCTATAGCTGTCGTTCTTATAGTATGTAGCTTCTGATGAAGCATAATCGCTGGTGAATTTACCGCAGATGCTACCAGAAGTTTCCAAATCGTTGACAGTAGAAGTAATGAGACCTCCATTGTAAACGTTATTCAGCATTGCATGAGATGAACCTGAATAGGTTGATGAGCCTTCGCAAACACCGGCGATACCACCAATGTAATTGTCACCAAAGACAGAACCTGTGTTGTAGCAGTTTTCAACGGCAGAACCATAGTTGCGGCCCATGACACCACCGATGTAGTTATGACCGGTGATAGTACCATAGTTACCGCAGTTATACATAAAGCCCCAGCGTTCCATTTGACCGACAACACCGCCAGTATATAAGTTCAAGTCGGCACGACCAGGAAGGGCGTTGATGTTACCCTTGTTGACGCAACCGCTGATATAGACAGCATAGTTAGTCTGGCCAATGATACCTGCAGTATAACGCTGACCCGTGATATCACCACGGTTTTCGCAATCGATGACATAGATGGTAGGTTCACCATGCATGACATTCTGAGCGGTCAACAAAGCAGCAATACCACCTGCAAACCAGTTACCGGAAGTGATAGTAGCCTTATTGATACAGTGTTCAATGATGATAGGTTCGGTTGGAGTAACACCGTTCTGGTTGACGGTAGCAACAAGACCAGCAGCATACTTCACTGCGGTAGTAACGGAACCATCAATATTCAGGTTTCTGATGATTGCACCTTCCTTAAGGTAAGGGAAGAGAGCCATGTTTGTTTGACCTTCGAGGTTGATGGTGATAGTGTGACCATTACCATCTAAAATGCCATTAAACACATGGTCGACATCACCGAACATGAAGTTGCCAGCATTGATGTCAGCCATCAACTTAAAGTAGACGTGTTGGAGTGGCCATTCGTGCATGAGGAGTCGGTTCAAAGCGACAAGGTCTTCTTTCGTATAGAGGAGGTAAGGATTTGATTCGATACCTGCACCAACATAGTCAGGAGCTGAGATGAAAGGAAGTTTGAACCATTCGCTGTATTCGCCTTCACCGCAGTTAGCTCTTACATATGCGTTATAGAGGGTAGCACCAGTCAAACCTGTGAAAGTATAGTTGTTTGCGGTGATATCAGTAGCGGTAGGAATGGTGTTCTCATTAGGATCTTCGCCTTCGCTGATATAGACATCGAAGAGGTCGGTGCCATCGTGAGGCTGCCAGGTCATGGTAGCTGAAGTAGCCATGACGTTGGTCATAGCAGCATCGTCTGGTTTCAAGCAACCAACGGTAGCAGGCTGACAGGTCAGCTTAATCTGTGCTGCATAGTTCTTTAAAGTACCAGTCTTGCCAACTGGGAACTCCATAGCATCAGCAGTCTTTGCGATTTTGTAAAGCACTGCGTTGTTAGGAGAAGTGTAGTAATCATAGAAACGAACGTTCTTGTCAACGGTTGGAAGGTTTTTAGCAACAACCACGACAAGGTTATCCTGAGCGTCAAAGAGATAAGGCGTTGTCAGGACAATTTCGTTCCAATCTTTAACACCTGCAAAGTTGACATTGGTTCCATCATAAACCAGAGTGAGTTCATCGAATGGAGTCCAGTCACTGGTGTTAGCATGGTTAAGACGGCTAGTCGTACCCATGTAAATCTTCAACTGGGCAAAAGTCAAAGCCACAGCTTTCTGTACGTTGTACGAAACTGAGGTGATGACCACTGGGCCAGGGAAGTTAGTGTTAGGATAAATGGTCTCCTGATAGGAGTACTGGATTTGTGTATTGAAAGGATACACATAATCCATCAGCCCAGCGGTACCAATGGTGACCTCCTGAGCTTTCATGGAGTGTGGCATAATCAGTGCCAACAGCAACATGAGAAAAGTTAAAGCTTTCTTCATATAGTTAATATTAAAAATTAATTGACTAAGAGGGTGCAAAATTAGTTTTTTTTCGCACAGGGGGAAGAACCCCCTGTACGAAAATTTTGTAGCAAAGTACTAATAACGAACTGTTAATAGTGATCTCATTTCACAACCGTAATGCGTTTAACGCTCATTCCATCGTTGGTGTGGATGCGGACAACATAGACACCAGCATGGAACTGTGACATGTTGAGACTCATCTGTTCACCTTCGACATCGACATCGTACACAACCTGACCAAGAGCGCTCACCACAGTGATGTGGTTCATGCCATTGGCTTCAATCGTGACATTGCCATTGGTTGGATTAGGATATATACGTGCTTCACCATTCTCTTCAACGCTCGTTACATTGATAGAGACATAGTTTGCACTCAAATCGGTGGTCATAGCATAATCTGATTCACAGTCGTTGTAGACTGCGGTCACTTGATACTCGTAAGTACCAGATGCAATCACATCGAGATAGTTATATGCGGTAGCTCCAGTGAATGGAACATTAGTGATAACCATACCGTCTCTGTAGACATTAAATCCGTTTGGATTGACACCGCCATTGAAGGTCCAGCTGATTTGTGCACCGAAGTTCTCAGCAGCATTCCAAACATACTCGCCTTCAAGGTTAGCTGGTGCCATGCAAGTAGTGATGGTATAGCAGTCTTCACAACTCATGGTGTAATAGCTGTAGTCTGACATCTCACCGTCGTAGACAACACGTACACAGTAGTTTGGTGAACCAGTGACTTGAGTATCCGTGTAGCTGTTTTCAGTAGCAGGAACGAAGGCAAGCCATTCGCCATCGCGGAACAACATAGCGCCAAGAACACCATCAACAGGAGTTGGAGGAACAGGAGCACCACCTTGTTCGAGATAAGCACGGACCATGAAGGTATAACCTGGGAGACCTGCAGCAGCAAGGTCTTGCCATGCAACACCATCAAGAGAGACCCAACGACCATTAGGATCGTTGCTGACATCAGTGCTAGCTGCTGCTGGGTAAGTAGCACCTGCACTATGTAAGGTAATCCAGAGGTTCTGACTTGGATCGATGGTCACTGCCTGTGAGAGAGTGAGTTCATAGAACTGCTCGGTAGTGCCAGGAGTGAAGGTCTCAGTATAAAGGACAGTCTGAGGAGCAGCACTGCCACCCTGTGCGATTGACAGGTCGAAGGAACCCGTGGTGTTTTCGTTAGCATACACAGCAACCTTGCTCAGCGTACCATAACCAGTGAGGTTCGTAGCAGGAAGCATGATGCCCCAGTAGCATTCGCCACCAGCGCCGATGTTATCGGTGCAGGTACCATTGTCGTAGTACATCCACTGACCGTCACGGTTAGCTTGGTTACCAATGCCGAGGTCGAGATTATCACCACCGTTAGGAAGTTCCCAACTGATGATAGCGTCATTACCATTCAAAGTAACTTCTGGACCGCTTACGAGACCAGCATAGTTCTCACAAGAGCTGTACACCCATTCAAATTCGGTAAAGTCGCTGATGCCAGTGCTATAGACAGCTGCAACAGAGGTAACGTGTGTTGAACCCTCTTCGAAGCCTTCCACATTATGTTGGAAGAATGGATATTGAGAATTGCCTGCAAAAGTATCATCAATCATGACTTTATAGCTAAGGATAGAACGTGTGTCATTTTGTGGGACACCCACATTGACGTTCTTTTCAAGACCTTCATTGGTGAAGTTACCTTCGCCCTTCTCACCATCGAATGGTTCGAGAGCTACAAGTTCACCACCCTTAGCCTCGTTGGTGACAAAGCCACGAATCATGAATGTATAGTTGAGACCATAGCTGGCCATATCTTCCCAAGCGAGGCCATCGGTTGAAATCCAACGTGCGTTGGCATTGCCTTGGTCGTCGCAAGCAGCGCATGGATAGCCAGAACCAGTATAGTAGAAGGTAATCCACAGAGGCAGTGATGCGTCGATGACAGGTGCTGAAGTGAGGTTCACTTCAACCATTTGTGAAGTACCTGTCGTGGTGAAGTTTTGAGTAGCCACGAGGGTTTGAGGAGCAGTGTATCCGCCTTGATAGATGTTAGCAGTATAATTAGAAGCCACATTGTCGAACATGGCAACCTTGGTCAGAGTGCATCCGTCGTACTGTGCCAGTTGTGCTGGAGTGAAGGAAATACCCCAATAGATGGTTGAAGGTCCACCAATAGCATCAACAAAGACACCATTGTCATAGTAAATCCAATCGCTGATAGGACCGGCAGGAGTCTGTCCGATTTCGCCCCATTGTGCCCAACCGGTAGCTGAGACATAGAGGTCACCAACACTATTGACGATTTCTTCAAGGACACATTCGAGTGAAGTAGCATCGTAGATTGCGAGAGGTTCTTCCATGGTATAATCGAAACAGTTGCAGTTGAATCCTTCGAGGCTGAGGCTGACGAGGTAGTCACCCTTGCGGAAGTCTTCCCAAGCATAGTAACCTGTTTCATCAAGTTCCACCTCAACATCATAACCCATATGTGGTTCGGTAAGGTTAGTGAAGCGGACCATAGCGCCTTCTGGACTGTCGTCGCTGTCGGTGCTGACAGTGATGTCGACGGTGGTGGTCATATCCTTATCAAGGCAGTTTGACACCACGATAGAAGATTCGTTCCATGCAAATGGGTTGAGTGTTGCGCTTGGGATAAAGAAGCAGGTCTGTTCGCCAAAGCGAGAAACGATGAGTTCGGTCTGGCCGTTTTCTGGATTGACCTCTGCGAAGAAACCGCTGCCAAGCTCTGTGAAGCCACACCAATAGAGTTTACCATTATCGTGGTCAAATCCCATTGACTGGACATATGAGCAAGCCATACCAGTGGCACCAACAAGGGTAGGAACTGCAGTCTGTGGATCGATACGATAGAGGTTACCAGAAGGGTTAACAACGCCATAAAGCTGTCCTTCAGGATCGCAAGCAAGGGTTTGGAGACCGAGGCCCGTGTCACCAATTTCAGTGACGCTTCCGGTGTTAACGTTGATGGTGTAGAGATAACCATTGACGACGCCATACATGGTATTGGTGTTGTAGTCGTATGCACAGTCAACAAAGAAATTACCAATATAGATATAGTTGACGACTTCACCCGTAGTGATATCAATCTTGTAAAGGGTATTGTCGTTATAGGTAGCATAGAGATAGCCATCTGCTGCACAGAAGTCACCACCATACATGAAGAGGCTGGTGTTGATGCCTTCTGATTCATAAGGATATTCTACATCATAAGTAATCAAACCGAGAGGTGAATGCTCATTGAAGAGACAAATTGAATAAGCATTGACACCACGGAGAGCGTTATGCTGTGAAACAACATTCTGTGCGCTGTAGGTATTACGAGGAGCAAACTCAGTGCTAGCGACAGAGTTTCTATCTTCGTCAGCAATCTTAGCGACAGGCTGATTCCACTGAATAGGAGTTTCGCGGTTGCCTTCGTAAACACAGGTAACACCCCACTTATAGGTACCAGCTTCCATCATACCCCATTCCATATCCATAAAGGTGGTATCGGTGATATGAGAAGCGACAAGGGTGAGATTATCTGTCGTGAAGACGTTTGTATAGCAGTTCGTACGGTAAACATTGTAGTAAGCCATGGAACGGCTACCTTCAACCTTAACAATAGGTTTAGCATCAGGGTTACAAACAACAGCGCTTGCACCATTACCCTTGATGATTGGAGCAGCAGCACTCATCTCGATAGGAGTGTTGAGTGGTTCAGAAGCAGTTCTGAAAGCAACGGTACGACCGCCACGGTCGGTGAAATAGTTCTTCATCGTCCAGTCGCCATAGTCGAGGTGTTCCCAACCGCTACCGCCTTCCCACCAAGTACCATCGTTACTTGGGTCGATGTCGCCGCAGCAACCAGCAGGCCAATCGCTCACGGTGCTGTTAGCTTTCCAGATAACCCAGAGATTCTGTGTACCATCGATGTTGACAGGAGTGGTGAGGTCATATTCAACCCATGCATTCTGGTTAGCAGGAACATCAACAGTAATCGTTGAGACAGCAGAACCAGCATCTGGAGTATCGCCACCAACATAAACGGTGCAAGTGTAGTTGCCACCAACAGCACTGTACATGTTGTCGGAGAACAAAGCAACCTTCGTGAGTTTCCAACCACTCATGTGACTGGTGAAGCTTGTTGGGTAACGATAACCCCACTGAGGAGTGGTGGTCAGGTTAGAACCGACAGCGTTGTTGAACTCGCTGGCGCAGTAGGTATGCCAACCAGGAGTGAGAGGTTCTGCATCGTGTACGAAGTCGATGAGGTCAACATAGAAACGGTCTTCGTTGCTGTTGACAGAGCTGTCTTTCGTATAAGCCCACTTGAAGGTGTGAACACCTTCGGTGATAGGATATTCTTTCTTGCCCCAGCTGCCAGCGCCAGTATAGGTGCCCATCTGGGTGCCGTCGATGTAGAAGTAACCATTATCGAAGCTTGATTCGCAGGAAATCATGCCGTAGAAACTCATCAGACCATCACGGGTGATGTCGACGGTGACTTCGATGGCTGAAGTAGAACTTGCGATGTTATAGTTGCCTGACTGCATGCAGTAGGTGCCTTCGTAAGGGTGTGTTGTAGTGATTTCCCAAGGATAACTGCTGATGGTATTGTTCCAATCATACATGCTGAAATCGCCAGTCTCGAAGTCTTCAATCATAAACCAATTGTAACCCCAACTAACGAGAACGCTATTATCATCAATCTCTTCTGCAACCACCCAATCAATGGGATTGAAGAGTTCGTTCATCAGAATGACCACTTCATCGTTTAATTCATCGTAAGTGATGACGACGTTATGAGTAAAACGAGCATCCTGATAACCATCTTTACGTGCCAAGACTTTATAAGCACCAGCCTTTACATCACCAACGAAACTACCATTCGCATCGGTATAAAAGATGTTTCCGCAGGTAACGCCAAATTCATCAACACCTGTCAAAGAAATGGTAGCGCCGTCGATAGGAGTAACGCCGTCCTGTTCAAAAACGCGACCAGCCATGGTACCATTGCCAGAGACATAGACCTTGACTTGATTGGAGATGGGTGATTCACCTTCGTCGTAGACTGCGGTGACATAAAAGCTATAACCAGCTTCCATGTTATAAGTCAGACCATTGAGGTCATACTGAGGAGCAGAAACAGGAGTGTTATTGATTTTGACACCATCCTGATAGATGTTATAACCGCGATGTGAGCGGTCTTCAACGGGAGCCCATGAAAAGTGAGCAGTCTCACCTTCGAAGATTGTATTGTCGGCGACGGAAAAGAACATAGGCTTGTTGAGGTTGGTGGTGAAGCCCCAAACCTGACCGGTAGTGATACCTGTTGAGTTACGGGTGTCGACTCTCCAGAAGTAGTTTTTGTTGTTGAGCAGACCTTCAACAGCGCAAACATTGTCGAGGTCATCAGTCCAGTCAATGACGACATCTGTTGGAGGATAGGTCGTTCCGAGAAGGACACGATAGCCTGTGGTATATTTGCCATAGTTCCACTTGAGATACAGGGCGTGGTTTTGACCAATGGCTCCATCAGCAGGTGTTGGATTGTAAGCCTGTTCTGGGAGAGGCATCGTCTGAGGATCGATGGAAACGCTGAAGGTTTCACTGGTTGAAGAAGCCACGAGGTAATAAGTACCAGCTGAGAGGGTCATATCTTCGATGAGATTTGGCAGTGGGTCGTCGTTCATCATGAGACGGACATCGTCAATAGCAAAGCCATTGCCAAAACCATTATGGTCGTTGAAATAGAAGCGAACCTGAAGGTTTTCGTTTGAATAGTTGGAGAGGTCTATCACCTCATGTTCGAGGTCCATGCCGCTACCAGCATTCATTTCGCTATAGTCAGCCACGGTAACCCAGTTGGCTCCGTCAAAGACCTGGACTTCAGCGTTGCAGCCAAATTCAGCATTGACACTGTAGTTGTAATCGAGAATCAGGCTGTTAGCCTCTGTAGTGTTGAAAGCAGGAGTGGTAGCATAACCAACGGTACCATCCATATTCATGAAGCTGCTTTCAATCTTGAGGAATGGTGGATTTGGATCGGGAACCATCCACATGAAACCGTTAACAAAAGAAGCAACTTTCCAGTCATTGCTCAGAGTCCAACCAGCAGGGGTGCTGTTGAAAGCTTCGTCGAGGATATAGGTGTTGTTGCGGTCACGCATAGCAAGGTCACGACCATTGTCAACGAAAACACGAACCTTCAATGCCATATAAAGGCCAAGGGCATCCCAAACATCATCCCAAGTCTGGCCACCGTCAGCCGAAATCAGACGACCATTGTGGTCAGGATTGATTTCGAAACCCACAACAGCAGGATAAATGATTTCAGGAGCGCTCATAACAACCCATAAAGGCTCAGTGACATCGAGGTCTATATATTCATCAAGGTTGATGACGCGTAAATTATTGAGGTTACGAGTTAAATATTCAGTTTGTTCATGAAGCAAAGTACCTGTGGTTTCTTCACCACCTTGATAAAGACGAACGGTATAATAGCCATCTTCGGTGACAGCTACAGCAACTTTCGTCATCTTGCAACCATCATATTCGGTTAACTGTTCAGGAGTGAAACGAACAGCCCAGCAGAAATTGAGGGCACCGCCTACCGTCATCTCAAAGTGCTCGGAATCATAATGCAGCCATTCATGTTTGGCTTCAGTACCACCACCATTGAGAGGAGCCGTGTAGTTGTTGAAAGCGTCAGGACCATCATATCCGAAGAAATCCTCGGTATAGAGAGCCATCTTGGCATCCTTACCTTTGGTGACACCGGCGTTAAGGACCACATCTTCAACGAAGGTCATCTTATAAACAGCGTCGTTACCATCAGGACCTTCACCAGGAAGACGATAGTTGTGATGCATGCCTGAAACCGTTTCAGCATAAGGGAAGGTCTCCACTTCGCGAGCCAGTTCATAGACGTCTGGACAAACAGGATCATAAACAGAAGCTGTCATAGGTATCATCTTCATGGTACGACCACCGTCATACATCATGACTAACTGACCTGAAGTAGCACCAGGAGCCGTAATACCATTGTTGGTGATGTTCAAAGTGACCGTTTGACCCATTCCCAGAGTGAAAGGTGCTTCGTTGTTGAGAATCGTGAAGAAAGGATTTGATGATTCAATAGCACTGATAGCAGCATCAAGACCTAAGTTGTTGATAGAAAGCTCAACAGGATAACCCCAAGCATTGTTTGGACGTTCTCCTAAGTCGATGGTTTCAGGGTTAAACACCAATTCGGGAGCATCAAAAGCGTGGATGTTCATCCTGATTTGTGGACAATACATACGTAATGAGCCACCCATAGAACCGTTGATTGTTGGATCAAGAGGATATTGTGCGATGGACTGTGTGACATAATAGTACTTAGCTCTACGTGGAGCGTCAAATACATAGTATGAAGATCTGCCACGGACCACATCGGTGTTGTCGAAAACAGCAATCAGCAGATTATCTGTACCGTTGTACATGAATGGCTCATCCAATTCGATGGTAAACCATTCTGACTCTTGTCCCGGGAAAGTGACCGTACCATAGAAATACTGGTCATCCTCTGTGACAGGAATCCAATTCATACCCAGAGGTGGTTCCACCAAGTCGGTATGCTTTAAATAAATAGTCAATCTACGTTCAAAAGAAGACGTAGACAGAACTTTACGGAACGAGATAGACTGGATGTAACCAGCCATTCCGATTTCTTCTGAGAAATAGAGCTGTTGGGTATAACTCTGTTTTCCCGCTTCACAAGTTGGAAGATACCATTCGTAGGCATCGCCTGAACCGATTTGGACTTCCACTGCATTGGCAGACCCAAAGAAAAGGCCCATCATTGCAACCAAAAGTAGTGAGATTTTTTTGAACATTTGTGTGATATTTAATTTGTTGATAAATTTTAATTATCAGTTTGGAAGTCCAAAAGTACAAAGAAAGGTAGTGTCCTTGCGCGCATATATATACAAGGACTATCAAATATTATAAAATAATATGATTTAAACAGCTATTTATCAGAGAGATAAATATTATTGTACCATATCTCTGAGGACATGGCGAAGGTCTGCTTTCGTTTGGAAAATAGCTTGCATTTTTCCAGAACGGGTCCACACTGCCTGGTAAGTTTTTCCTGTTAAAGCGGCAGCTTGTTTCTCATCGAGACCCATGAGATAGAAGCAACAATAGAGGATATCCGAAGAGGTTAAACGCGGATAACGGTTAGCGAGTTTGAGAGAGAAACAATCGAAGACGGTATCAACTGCACCTATAAGTTGATCTTGTTGTGAGGAGCTCAATTGAAGGTCAGGATAGGTTGAGGTTGTCTTCAAAGTCACCCCATCCAAACGTTTGATGATGGTTTGGCAGATAGGCATCTCTTGTAACTGTTTGATGCGGTCATCAAACGACAGGTCGCTCTGTTGCAGGCGTACCATATCCAATTCAGTTTGGAGGGAACGGATGGTGTTTTCTTTTTCTTTTGATTCTGCAGTAGCCTTTTTGACTTTTCCCTGCAAGGTGTTAATATACCACTCGTTTTGAGCGGCTGATTTTTTATGTGCTTTACGGATGATGAGAATCGTCAACACAAGGACGGCTATCACCACCAAGGCAACTAAGACGATACGATGCGTTAACTGACGGGTATGGATTACCATCAAATCGTGCTGACGTTGCGCCTTATATTGCTCATATAGAGACACTATCTCTGTCTTCTCCCCTGCCCTTTGTACATCTTTCGTGCTGAGTTCTGCCAACTTACTTGCATAATAAGACACCTTGTCGGTGTAATTTAAAGAATCACATATCGAGATAATCTTATTATAAACATCCAAGGTTTGGATTGTAAACAGAGGGATGCTTTGTTCATAATAAAGCAGAGCTGAATCGTATTGATTATCTTGATAATAGAAGTCGCCCAAGACCTCAGAATAGAGTTTTAGTTCATTGGGTTTCGGGGTATTGTATACCAAATCATAAATTTGTTGGTATGCGAGATTCTTTTGATTGTGATGGAAATTAAAGATAGCCTTATATTTCTGAATATCGCGGGTCAAGAAGCTATTATCGCCATCGGCGAGATTATTGATACTATCGGCTATTTCGTAGTACATGAAAACGCTGTCGAAGACCGCTCTGTTGTTGTTGATATTACCGATAGTGCGATAAATCTTAGCCCTTTCATAATAGAAGGATTCGGGCATTCCATAGAGTGCTTTAAGCATACAATCCAAGGAGGTTTCCCAAGCGGCATCAAAGAAATAAAGCATTCCAAGGCGTTCGTAAATGGCAGCTTTCACGGTGTTGGAAGCTGAGTCGGCGCGGAGCTGGTCTATTTGAACCAAAGAATGGATGAATTGTTCACAAGCCTCAGAAGAATTTTCTTTGGTCATCAACGAGATGCCATACAGAAAATGTGCTTCAGCAGAGTAGAGAGAGACTACGGAAAGACTATCATAAATATGGACTTGCTGAGAGACTACTTTGGGGGATCGGATGTTTTTCTGAACAATTGCTTCAACGGCAAGTTCATTGACTTGAGCATCCAAATGTTCAAGATTGGGCATAGAAGATGCTTTCTGTCCGTCTTTAGTGTTACAGGCAGGGAGTAAAGAAAGGAGGAGCAGAAAGACAACTATATGACGCACGATTTACTTATTAAAATTCTTTTCGAGAAACTTTACAGCTTGTTCCACGCCTTGGTTCTTCGCTTTGGTGAGAAGAAGTTCAGCATAGGTTTTATCTTGATTGACGCCAGTGCCGTAGTAAGAAAGCACGCCAAGACGATATTGTGCGTTGCCAACATCTTGAGCAACAGCGTCTTTGTAGTATTTTACAGCCTTTTCAAGGTTTTTTTCAGTACCGAGACCACCGTAATAGCAGTCGCCAAGCTGACTCATGGCAAATCCATTGCCGAGGTCGGCAGCCTGTTGCCACCAACGGAAAGCCTGAGTGAGGTCTTTCGAGACACCAACACCACTGTAATAGCAATTACCCAAGCAGAGCATAGAGTTGGGGTCATTGGCATCAGCTCCTTTACGGAACCAGTTGGCAGCTGCCTCTCCATCGACATCCACGCCACGACCGAGACGATACATGGAACCTATGGCACCTAAAGCATTTTTCTGACCATGGTCAGCGGCTTTATGATACCATTCAAGAGCCTTGTCGTAATCTTGTTCGACTCCCCATCCCTGTTCGAAGCAAACCCCGTAGAAATACTGATAGTCGATATTTCCGTCGTTTGCCTTTTTCTGGATGCTGTCGATATCAGCAGCTGCACGTTCTGCCATGCTCATCGTTTTACCACCATTGAACAGCTGAGTGAGGTCAAGAGGCTTGCCTTCTTCAAACTTCAATGGGTTTTGAGGGCTACCTGGAGCACCTGGAGCGGGACGTGACACGTTGTCGTCTTCAAACTGAGCTGACATCTGAGGAGCAGTCATTTGGACAGGAGCCTTAGGCATCTGGACAGGACCGTTCATCTGGAGAACAGCCTCTTGTTCGTCCGTCTTAGTCTGTGAATCTTTATTAGAATCGGCATGGTTGCAAGCCATAAAAGATACAGCCATTGCCATATAAATGAAATACCTCTTCATTGTTCATCACTATTGGAATTGCAAAGATAGAAAAAAGATTTTGATGGCGGTTAAGATTTCGTATCTTTGCGAGTCCATTAAAAAAGTTTTTTTGAATCATGAATAATACATACGCTATAGGCATCGACATCGGGGGCACCAACACGGATATCGGTTTGGTTCGCGACGATGGTCACTGCATCGCCAAAAAGAATCTCGCCACCAACAAATACTACGACGCAACGCTGTATACCGATGACATCTGCGACCGCATCAAAGTCTTGATGAAAGAGAATGAGGTTGACGTCATCGATGGTATTGGCATTGCTGCTCCCGCTGGTAACTACTATACAGGCTGTATCGAAAATGCCACCAATTTGAACTTCAAGGGTATCACCGACTTGTGCGCCCTGATTCATCGTCACATCGATGTTCCTGTTGTAGTTAGCAACGACGCCAATGCTGCAGCTTATGGTGAACTCATCTATGGAGGTGCACAAGGAATGAAGCACTTTATCACCTTCACCTTGGGAACGGGCGTTGGCAGCGGTATCGTTGTCGACGGCAAGTTGGTCCACGGCAAGACTGGAGGGGCTGGCGAGTTAGGACATGCCATCTTGATTCCCGAAGGTCGTCCTTGCGGATGCGGCAGAAAAGGCTGCCTTGAGACCTATACCTCTGCTACAGGTATTCGTCGCACCGCCCTGGAACTGCTCGATGCTGACCCGAGTTATAACGGAGTGCTTAGAAATATCGACAGAGAGTCGCTGACCAGCAAAAATGTTGGCGATGCAGCCAAAGCCGGTGATTCTCTTGCCCTGAAAGTCTTCGAGATGACAGGCTATTGGCTTGGTATCGCCCTTGGCAACGCCGTGGCTTTCAGCGGTCCCGAAGCCATCTTCTTAATGGGCGGTCCTGTCAAAGCTGGCGAGGTATTACTGGAACCTCTGCGCAAGTCCTTCAAAGAACATCTTTGCTTCGTTTACGACAACAGCTGTGAGATTCGTGTCTCTGAACTGCCCGATAACGATGCTGCTATCCTCGGTGCAGCCGCACTGATTAAAAACAAATAATCGGATGAACCTGTCTGTTATCACCCGTCCCGTAACAACTGAATTTCAACAGTTTGAAGCATTATTGTCGCAACTATTCGAAGGACCCTCTCGTCCTTTTGCCGACATTATGCATTACATCAACGAGGTCAAAGGAAAACGCATCCGTCCCCTCTTGGTATTCTTAACAGCCAAGATGCTTGGGGGTATCAAAGAAACCACCTATCATACAGCTCTCTGTGTCGAGATGATTCATACGGCATCCCTGCTTCACGACGACGTGGTGGATGGCGACGAGATTCGCCGTGGACGACCCTCTGTGAATGTTCAGTATAACAACCGTTCGGCCATCCTTGCAGGCGATTACATCTTAGCAAAAGCCATACAAGTCATCGCCCATCCTGAAGACCAACCTATCATGAGCGAAATGCTCAACACGGCTTCCGCGATGAGCGAAGAAGAACTCTGTCAATGTATTAAAGACAGCTCCGACGAATTATCTCAAGAGAGTTATCTCAACTTGATTACCCATAAGACGGCTATGCTCTTCCGTTCATGTTGTGCCGGAGCCGCCTTGTCGGTCGGCGCCAAGGATGACACCGTGCAACGACTTGCCGATTTCGGACTCAAGCTCGGCATCCTCTTTCAACTGCGCGACGACCAACTCGACAACGACCTGCCCAAAAGTCTTGTCAACCCCGATAGTCTGATACAGCAATATACCCAACAAGCTATCGAGCTGTTGGAAACATTTCCTTCTTCAGAAGCCTCTCAATCTCTCAAAGATTTAGTTATATATTGTTGTAATAGAGATAGTTAGTACTAGTTTAAAAACTTCTATTATGAAACGCACTTTTTTAGCAATACCCATTAATGGAGGAACTGAGTTCCCTGCCCTTTCTCAGGGTTTGCAACGAAACCTTCAACACGAAAAACGCAATATCAACTGGTGCAAGACCGACCAAATACATCTCACCTTGAAGTTTGTAGGCGACACCCCTGACCAGGATATTCCCGATATCATAGCTGCCTGTCAAAAAGTTGCCAAGAACCATCAGCCCTTTACTATGGACTTCAATCGGACGGGCATCTTCGGCAGCAACCACTCCCCACGCGTACTTTGGCTTGGGATGCAGAATGAGCCCAAAGCTTTATACGACCTCGAAGAAGACATCCTTGATGCTTTTGATAGTGTTGGCTATCTTCGTGACCGTCAGAACTTTGTACCTCACATCACCGTGTGCCGCATCAAACAGTTAATCGACAAATCCTACTTTCAGCAACTCTACCAAGGCATCGAACAGAAGACCTATCTCCATGCCGATGTCAACGAAATCGTATATTATCAAAGTTTCTTACAACCCACAGGTGCCTATTACAAGGCCTTGAAACGGATACCTTTGGGCAAATAATCCACACATTATGGCAGACGGATATTTGGAAAAACGCTATGAAGAGGTCTTTGGCTCAGGAGCCAAGAAGACCGTGGTGAAACACTCCTCCATCGATTCTCTCTTCGAGAAAAACCGCAGCTATCGCGGCTATCAGAAAGACTATGTGGTGAAACGCGAGATGCTCGAACGCATCGTGGCTGTTAACACCAAAATCGCCTCGGCAAAAAATCAGCAAGTGCTGCGTTTCAAACTTGTGACGAAGGACACCGGTGCCGAACACATCATCCAAAACATGAAATTAGGTGGTCTGCTTCCTGAACTACACCTTCCTTTTGAAGGTACTGAACCAGAGGCTTTTATCATCATCTGCTCAACCATTCCTGAGGGAAAATTCGTCGACATCGACTTGGGCATCGCAGCACAGAGCATGCTGCTCAAAGCCACCGAAATGGGACTGAACGGCATTATGATAGGTGCCTTCAACAAGGCTAAAGTCACCGAAGCTTTTCAACTGCCTTACGAGCCACTGCTCATCCTTGCCATCGGAAAAGGCAATGAGAAAATCAAACTCCAACCCATTGGAGAGAATGACAGCAAAGCCTATTACCGCGATGAAAACGGCGTACAATATGTTCCCAAATTAAAACTCGAGAACATACTTCTTTAAAGAATCAAAAAAGGGGAATCTGACCATTTCAGACTCCCCTTTTTTTTGAAATATTGATTTCTTACAGACTATATCTCAAGCCGACATAGGCTCTGATGCCGCTCAGCGGTCCCCACACCATAGAGGCGTCGAAATCCTCGCCAAAAGGATTATGAGCCGAGATAATTGGATAATCCTGCTTGTAATTCGTGAGGTTTTCACCACCCACATACACCTCGAAATGTTCACCGAACTTCTTGGTAATCTGTGCCGTAAGCATCATATAGAAAGGTGAACGCTCGATATTCTGATGGTCTGCAACTGCGGTTGCATTACCCTCCAACGAAGGCACTCTGCTGTCGCCATTCAACTGTGTAGTAACGTCGAACTGCCAGGTTCCTGGGGCATACGACAGCGAAATCAAGCCTTTATAACGGTTCACAAAGGGTTTCTCGCGAAGCGTATCGTTGATGGTCATCTTCACATCGTTGTAACGGAAGGCGATTGTGGCATCGAAATTCTTAAACAGTTCATAACTCATTTCTATCTGAGCGCAGTTGGAATACGACTGTCCGTCAAGATTATAGATGCGAATCTGATGTGCATCGGCATCACGGTCGAGAACCACTTGGTTGACGAAGTCGGTACGATAGAAGTCTATCTGTGTCTCCAATTCCTTTTCTCCTATGTCGAAATGCTTGGTGATATTGATACCATAGTTCCAAGCTTCTTCCATCTTTGGATTTTCCACAAAGCAAAGAACACGTGAGGAGGCGAGGATGGTTGAATTCTCAGCTAGCACGTTAGGTGAACGATAGCCTTTACCTGCTGAGAGACGGAGGGTCATCTCATTGTCGGTCTTGAAACGAACATGCAGACGAGGGGTCATGAACAAACGGTCGTAATAGCTGTTGTAGTCGCCACGGAGACCAGCTATGACACTCCAGTGTTCCTCGTCGTTGAAGACATACTCCGCAAAGACACCCGGAACCTGCTCCACACGCTGCATGACATTGCCATCAAGGACCTCGTTGAACTTATCAAACGAGAAGCTCTCACCTATCGAATATTTATGATGATCGTTGACGATATAGGAATCAAACAATATGTTAATATAATACGATAATTGTGTTGCATCATAGTCTGTATTACCAAAGAAGGAGTTCAGTTTATGGTAGGTCACTTGCTGTTGGATGCCGAGACTAGTTTCGGGGCGGTCGAAGATAAAGCCTGTCTTGGCGAAGCCTTCGTAGCGTTCGGTGTTGATACCGATGCCATAGACATTATAGCCTGGGGTTGTACGTTGACTTGGGTCGAAGTCGACCTGTCCGCTTATGCGTTCTTCCTTGAGGGCCCTTGCACCGAGTTTGGCTGTAAACCAAGGACTTGTGTAGTTATAACGAGCAAAGACATTATACTGGGTAACGAGTGGGTCGTCGAGGAAAGAGTCATTGTTAGCATCCATCTGAAGATGATTATGGTTGACGTGACCCATGAGTACGAAGCCGCCGTTTTCACCGGCTTTGAGACGGGTGTTGAAATTGAATTCGGTCATGCCCATGGTGCTGCCGAAGAGGTTAAGGAAGAGTCGTTCGCTCTTATCTTCTTCGGGTTCTTTGAAGTCGACATTGATTTGTCCCGTGATGGATTCGTAGCCGTTTCGCACGGAGGAGGTGCCTTTCGACACTTGGATGCCGTTCATCCAAGTTCCAGGGACATAGCCCAAGCCAAATGCAGAGGCAAGACCGCGGAAGTTAGGCATATTCTCGGCCATCATCTGGGTATAGATGCCGCTGAGACCGAGGAGTTCGATTTGTTTGGCACCTGTTACGGCATCGCTATAAGCAACGTCGACGGAGGCGTTGGTCTCGAAACTCTCAGCAAGGCTGCAGCAAGCGCAGCGACGCAGGGCTTCACCCGTGATGTTTTCGATATGATGCACATCTAATGCGGAGACGAACTGGGCTTTCTGACGGGCAGCTATCTCCACCTCATCCAGCATGTGTTCACCCAAAAAGACGTGGTCGTAATGCATGCCGTGGTCCATCTGGTGAACCGTGTCATTCTCATACGAGATGCAGCTGAACACCAAGCAATGGATTTTATCGTGAACGCAGATTTCATAATGACCGTTGGCATCGGTGACGGTGCCTTCGTTCACAATCTTCCAATAGACATTGACGCCTGGAAGCGGGATTTTCTTACCGTTTATTTCTTCGTAGACGGTACCTTCGATATGTTCATGACCTTCGTGACCATGGTCATGATGATGTTGTGCCGAAACACCTTTAGCAAACAATAAAGCAAAAGATATAAGAAATATGATTCTGATTCTCATTTCAATAAATAAATTAAATGGTGAATATATAATAAATAACAATAATAATTCTATAGAAATTATAAAAATAGAATTATCGTATTGATTACTATAAATTCAGGGGATTTAATTTTAAATTTGAAAAGAAAACCGATATAAAATGTCCCGATGGGAAGAGGGGGATTTCTTTAGGAGAAAAGAGAAGGGTTTTGTGTTGGTCGAGTTGATTTATTAAAATGGTGGCGATGTGAGGAACGAAGACTGAATGAAGGAATACAACAAGATGTTTTTCGACGGAGAAGGTATAATCGTCGGTGAATTGTATTTTGCTGTTGAAGTCCTCGCAGCAGCATTTGGTGCCGAAGTGGAGCACATGCTGATGTTCTTCAAACTCTTCGGCGTTCATATGGCTATGATGATGGTGGTGTTGGCAATGTTCGCAGAGTTGCGAAGCGTCGCCAAAGCTGCTCATCAAACGATGGTTCTCGCTACAATAGTGGAAGTTGACGTCCCAGCCCATGGTAACGAAGAGCACCAACAGTGCCATAGCAGAAGATACTATCTTAAGGAAAAACCTTTTCACGCTGCAAAGGTACACATTTTAAGTGAATTATATATCAATTCGAAAAATCACGAATTTGGAAGGCTGATGACCTCATCCATGCGGATGTCCAAGGGCTCGGTCGGCACCTCGTCGACCAGTTGAAAGTCGAAGCAGATACCGATACGTTTCACGTTGAGATGTTGACAGAGGAAACGGTCGTAGTAACCACGGCCGCGACCGATTCGATTGCCTTGTCGGTCGAAGGCCACACCTGGGACCACAATCAGGTCGTAGTCGCCCGTATAGGGCTTATCCTGAGGCTCTAAGATATTGAAATCGCCCACGGCAAAACTGGTATCGGCACCATAAGCCACAGGAATGATATCATCCCCTACCACGGTAGGTAAGATGATTTGTTTTTTGAGATGCCATTTCTCTAAAAAGGCTTGGGTTTGCACCTCATCGGGGAGACTGCTGTACAGCATCACGGTCTTGGCTACGATGAAGGCTGGGTGATTTTCCAACTTGTGAAGAATCAGTTCCGACTGTTCCATCAGTTGTTCCTTAGTGTGTTGTCTTTTCAGGGTCTTGATATAGGAGCGTAATTCTTTTTTATCCATAGCAATGTAAAAGCAAAGACCTCCAAGCAAATCTTGGAGGTCTTCAATATTTGATTAAAAACGAGACCTCTTATCCCAAGTAGGTCTTGGCTTCTGCTTCGCCGGTGAGGACCATCAGTCCATTGAGGGCGAGGGCCTTCATTTCGTCTTCACCAGGGTAGATGTAGACAGGGGCGATTTTTCCGAAGTGATCCTTCAGGATGCCGCAGAAGGTCTTATCGTAAGCCATACCTCCAGTGACATAGATGGCATCGACATCCATGCTGAGAGCGGATGCGGCGAGACCGCCGACTTCCTTAGCGACTTGGTAAGCCATGGCACGGTAGACGAGTTCCCATTCCTTGTTACCAGCTTTCACGGTGTTCTCAACTTCGAGGGCATCGTTGGTGCCGAGGTAAGCCACAAAGCCGCCTTTACCTTTCAGCATCTGGCCAATTTCTTTCTTGGTATATTTGCCGCTGAAGCAAGCATCAACGAGGAGACCTGCTGGCAAGGTACCAGAGCGTTCTGGGGTGAAAGGACCTTCGCCGTTAAGGGCGTTGTTGACGTCGACGACACGACCTTTCTTATGAGCGCAGACGGAGATACCACCACCAAGGTGAACACCAATAGCGTTGATTTCTTCGTATTTCTTACCAAGATCCTTAGCAAGCTGACGGGCGATGATTTTATGATTCAGGGCGTGGAACACGGAGAGACGTGGGAATGCTGGGTGTCCTGAGAAGCGAGCCACATCTTCCATCTCGTCGACCACCACTGGGTCAGCGATATAAGCTTTCACACCAATTTCTTTGGCGATATCGTTGGCGATGAGACCACCGAGGTTGCAGGCGTGTTCGCCGACAGGGCTGTTGAACAGGTGGTTAATCATAGCTTCGTTGACTTCGTAGACGCCAGATACCAGAGGTTTCAGCAGACCACCACGACCGACAACACAACTGATTTCTTCGAGGTTAATGCCAGCTTCTTTCAGTTCACGCATGATGACTTCCTTACGGAAAGGATATTGGTCAGCGATATTGCTGTAAGGAGCCAACTCTTCGGTGGAGTGCTTCAAGTTTTTCTTGAACACTTGTTCTTCGCCCTCAAACACGGCAATCTTCGTGGAGGTTGAACCTGGGTTAATCGTTAATATCTTATAAGCCATAGTGTTATGATTTAAATGAATTACTTAGCCAACATAGCTGCCAAAGCTATTGAATAGAGTTTAGTCTTGGTGGTATCGCCTCTTGAGGAGAGCACGCAAGGAACCTTAGCGCCCATGAGGATAGCGCCGACTTCGCTCTTATCGAACTTGGTGCAGCATTTATAGAACACGTTGGAACTTTCGAGGTTAGGGAAGACGAGGCAGTCGGCGTCACCGGCGACAGGGTTGGTCATGCCTTTGATGGCGGCTGTTTCAGCATCGAGGGCGAGGTCGAGGGAGATAGGGCCTTCAACCATGCAGCCTTTAATCTGACCGCGTTCGGCCATCTTGGCGATGATAGCAGCGTCGACGCATGCTGGGATACCGGCGCTCATCTGTTCGGTAGCGGTAACCATAGCTACTTTAGGGCAGCTGATGCCAATAGCCTTAGCGGTAGTGGTAACGTATTTGAGGAGGGTTTGTTTCTGTTTCAGGTCGGGCAGCGGGATGATAGCGCAGTCGCTGACGACGAGGAGCTTATGATAGTTAGGATTTTCGATGACGGCGACGTGGGCCAGGGTGACGTTAGGTGGGCAGAGGCCACGTTCCTTGTTGAGGATAGCGCGCATGTACTTGTCGGTTGGGAGCAGACCCTTCATAAGGATGTCGGCTTCGCCGGCGTTGATGAGGTCGCAAGCCATAGCAGCAGCTTTCACATCATCGGATTCCTGGATGATACGGAAGTTGTTGATGTCGATGTTTTCGGCTTTGCATACTTCTGCAATGGTAGCCTGATCGCCTACCAGAGTAGCATCGATAAGACCTTCTTGAACTGCATTGTTGACTGCACAGATAGTGTGGGCATCGTTGGCATAAGCTGCCACTAAACGTTTCTTGGGTTTGCTGCGCAAAACCTCAAACATCTCTTCTAATTTTCTGATTTCCATTTTAATATGATTTATTGTATGATTTGTCCAATTCGGCAAAGATACAAACTTTTCTTGGAAAAGCAGAAAAGAATCGTAAAACAGTTTTGATTTGTGAAAGTATTTCTATCGAGTTATTCCTTTACAATTTTTCCTGAGTGTAGACGGCGGGCATTGTAAAAGCAAACGATTGGATATCAGTTTATTAAAAAACCAATATCCAATCGTTGTCCATCACCTTGTCCATCATTTCGTGGACAATAAGGTGAATAAAATATAATAATTATATAGTTATCTCTTCGGTTTTAACTCATCGAAAATCATGTTACGCAGATTGTCGATAGGGACACGCACCTGATTCATCGTATCGCGGTCGCGGACCGTGACGGTGTTGTCTTCGAGGGTCTGATTGTCGACGGTGACACACATCGGGGTGCCGATGGCGTCCTGACGACGGTAACGCTTGCCGATGGAATCCTTTTCTTCGTACTGACACATGAAGTCGTACTTGAGGCTGTCGATAATCTCGCGGGCCTTCTCCGGCAGACCGTCTTTCTTGACGAGAGGCAGCACGGCGACCTTATAAGGAGCCAGGATGGCCGGTAATTTCAAGACGACACGCTCTGAACCGTCTTCGAGTTTCTCCTCGGTATAGGCATTGCTCAGCATAGCGAGGAACATACGGTCGAGACCGATGGATGTCTCGATGACGTATGGGGTGTAACTCTCGTTGGTATCGGGGTCGAAATACTGCAGCTTCTTGCCCGAGAACTTAGCATGTGCCGAAAGGTCGAAGTCGGTACGACTGTGGATGCCTTCCAGTTCCTTGAAGCCGAATGGGAAGTCGAATTCGATATCGGTAGCGGCATTGGCATAGTGAGCCAGCTTCTCGTGGTCGTGGAAACGGTATTTCTCAGCAGGAAGACCTAATGAGAGGTGCCAGTTGAGACGTTCTTCCTTCCAGTGCTTGAACCAGTCGAGTTCGGTGCCAGGACGGACAAAGAACTGCATCTCCATCTGTTCGAATTCGCGCATACGGAAGATGAACTGGCGGGCAACGATTTCATTACGGAAGGCCTTACCAGTCTGGGCGATGCCAAACGGAATCTTCATACGGCCGGTCTTCTGCACGTTGAGGTAGTTGACAAAGATACCTTGTGCCGTTTCGGGACGGAGGTAGATGGTGTCGGCGCCATCGGCCACCGAACCCATCTGGGTGGAGAACATCAGGTTGAACTGACGCACATCGGTCCAGTTGCGGGTTCCGCTGATAGGACAAACGATTTCAAGGTCGAGGATAAGTTGCTTGATGCCTTCGAGGTCGTTGGCTTCCATGGCGCCATAGAGGCGGTGACTGATTTCCTCAATTTTAGCCTTATGTTCGAGGACGCGGGGGTTGGTGCTCACAAACTGTTCTTCGTTGAACGCATCGCCGAAACGCTTGCGGGCTTTTTCCACCTCTTTGTTGATTTTCTCTTCAATCTTGGCCATATAATCTTCGACAAGCACGTCGGCGCGGTAGCGTTTCTTGCTGTCGCGGTTATCGATGAGCGGGTCGTTGAAAGCATCGAGGTGACCCGATGCCTTCCAGGTGGTAGGGTGCATGAAGATGGCAGCGTCGATACCGACGATGTTTTCGTGCATCTGGACCATGGACTTCCACCAATATTCACGGATGTTTTTCTTTAATTCCACACCATTCTGACCATAGTCATAAACGGCTGATAATCCGTCATAAATCTCACTGGACTGGAAAATAAATCCGTATTCCTTAGCGTGAGAGGTTATCTTCTTGAAAAATTCTTCTTGATTCATATATCAATAGATTTGTATTTGCTGTTTTTGTATTCAGACATTTCTTATGAGGTCCCAAGAACTCCAAACTTCTAACTTCTAACTCAGAACTAAATAATGAGCATGGCATCGCCATAGGTGAAGAAGCGATATTTCTCAGCAACAGCTTCTTTATAGGCCTTCATGAGGAAGTCGTAGCCGGCGAAGGCAGCGGTTTCCATCATCATGGGTGACTTAGGCAGATGGAAGTTAGTAATCATGCAGTTAGCCACAGAGAAAGTATAGGGAGGGAAGATGAAACGGTTCGTCCATCCGGTGTAAGGCTTGATTTTTCCGCCAATGGTATTCGCCGTTTCAAGAGCTTTCATGGTGGTAGTACCTACTGCAAAGACATTGTTGTGACGCTGATTAGCCTCGTTGACAAGGTCACAGCACTCTTGTGAGACGTACATTTCCTCTGAATCGGGTTTATGTTTAGTAAGGTCTTCAACTTCGATATCACGGAAATTACCCATGCCAGGGTGAAGGGTAAGTTCGGCAAAAGATGCACCTACCAACTCAAGACGCTTCATCAGGACTTTACTGAAGTGCATACCTGCTGTTGGAGCCGACACAGCACCTTCGACGCTGGCATAGATGGTCTGGAAGTCCTCTTCATCCTCAGGAACCACATCTTGGTTTTCACGACGGGCCAATACCTCCTTTGGAACAGGAGTGTGACCTAGTGAGAAAATGGTCTTCTTAAACTCATCGTAGGTGCCATCAAAGAGAAAACGCAGTGTACGGCCTCTCGATGTAGTGTTATCGATGACTTCGGCCACAAGTTCGTCGCCTTCACCAAAATATAGTTTATTACCGATACGAATCTTACGGGCCGGGTCGACCAAGACATCCCACAAACGACTCTCATGATTCAATTCACGAAGCAGCAAAACGTCAATCTTGGCCCCCGTCTTTTCCTTTTCGCCATAGAGACGGGCTGGAAAAACCTTTGTGTTGTTGATGACAAAGACATCGCCATCTTTCACATAGTTTACCAAATCCTTAAAAACACAATGTTCTATAGTCTGTTCCCGACGGTTGAGCACCATCAAACGAGCTTCATCACGGTTCTTGGAAGGATGGGCAGCAATCAATTCGGAAGGTAAGTTGTACTTGAATTGTGATAATTTCATAATATATTTATAGCAGTAAAACTGCAAATATAGTAAAATGAAGGAATTTTGTCAAGTGATTTTATATAATCACTTGATTATCACTGCTGTTTTTTTCTTTCTTGTTGATATTTTTTATACTCCTCACCTGTATCAATAATCATCTGTTTCAGGTCTTCGAGTTGATAGGCATCTTCGACTTTAAAATCACCGATGCGAGTTCGACGCAGACTCTTGAGACAAGCTCCATTACCGAGTGCTTTGCCAAAGTCGTTGGCGAGGCTGCGGATGTAAGTGCCTTTGCTGCAGGTGACTTCGAAATCTATTTCAGGGAAACGTTCCGAGTTGATTTTGAAGTCTTCGATATGGATGTCGCGGGCCTTGAGTTCTATTTCTTCGTCGGAACGAGCATAGTCGAATGCACGTTTACCTTTGATTTTGATGGCTGAGTATTTAGGAGGAAACTGTTTGATGTCGCCGATAAACTGCTGACGGGCTTCTTCCAGTTGTTCAGCGGTGATGCCATCGGTCGGAAAGAACTCATTGGGTTCGCTTTCAAGGTCGAATGTCGGAGTGGTCTGACCGAGTATCATGGTACCTGTATAGGTCTTGATTTGGGCTTGGAACGACTCTATCTCCTTAGTCATCTTACCAGTACAGAGTATGAGGAGACCCGTTGCGAGAGGGTCGAGGGTGCCAGCATGGCCCACCTTGAGTTTACGGATGCCATAAAAGCGTTTGAACATCGCCCTGATGAGGTTGACGGTGTCGAAAGAGGTCCAGTCGAGAGGCTTGTCGATAAGGAAAAGACTTCCTTCTTCTACATAGAACATAGTGATTAGAGGCAGTATGGTAAGACAATGGCGAGGAGGCCTATGATGGCGCAGTAAACACCAAACCAAATGAGTTTTCCTTTTTTGACGAGGCTAATCATCCATTTGCAGGCGAGGCAACCGCTGATGAAAGCAGCGATGAAGCCTACGATGAGTGCGATGGTCGGGGTAGAGGCTGCAGCCATCTCAGCAACGGCTTCTGCATCGGGGAAGAGAAGGTCTTTCGCATCGAGCAGAGCCTGTCCGAGGATAGGAGGAATGACCATCAAGAAGGAAAACTGAGCTAATTTATCTTTCTTGTTGCCGAGCATCAGACCCGTGGCGATGGTGCTACCAGAGCGAGAGAGTCCCGGAAGGGCAGCAACAGCCTGTGCGATACCGATGATAAAGGCATGAAGGGGAGAAATATGCTCTTTTTGACGAGGTTTAGCAAAATAGGAAAACACCAGCAAAAGAGCGGTTACCAGAAGGCAGATGCCCACCAACAAGATGGGGTTGCCACACCACGCCCCTACTCTATCGTAGTTGAAGATGGCTTGTATCTGGTCATTAAAACACAATCCCACGATGCCGACGGGTATCATGGAGATGAGGATGTTGATGACATATTTGGTGCCTTCGTTGAGTCCCTGGAAAGTCTTCCACGATTGTTTAGCAAACAAGTCTTTAAATAACCATACAATCTCTTTCCACAGGATGACACAGGTGCTCAACACCGTTGCGATATGGACCATGATTTCGAAGTCCATGGCGCCTTCGCCGTCAATGCCAAAGAGATATTGTCCAATGGTCAGATGTCCACTGCTGCTGACCGGCAGGTATTCTGTCAGCCCCTGCACCAGGCCTAATATAAGTGCTTGAAACCAAGACATCGTTGTGAATTTAGAATTAGTTTGTGATGTTTAGTCTTTAGCCTAAGACTTAAGGAATCTATGGCTAATGGTCAATGGCCAATGGTCTATTTCCTACGGAATATTGCCACAAACTCAACCACAAATCCAATGAGGATGAGGATTGGTGCCAAGGTAAGATGACGGAAATCAAACATGGCAGGATTGAACACATCAGGGTCGGTAGAGCCGCCACCAATCATCAGAATTAAACCTAATGCGATGATGGCAATGCCGATAAGAACGATGATATAATTCTGTTTTTTGAAAAGCAAGTCGTTAGTATGGTCTTGTGCTTCAGGCTGAGCACTGTTAGTTTGATTTTTTGATTGTTGTGCCATTGTATGAAATTTTGCGCAAAGATACGGATTTATTTAGAATGAATGACTTATTAGGCATAGAGCTTATCCACATCCGCTCTAAGGTACCTGCGTAGGGCTGAACGGGTAGAGAACCATGCTATCACAACGCCTAAGACCACTACACCGACATAAATCATCATCGTGATTTGCTGATCCTGTACCAGTGCCAGTTCGGGAATGCGTTTCGTCAAGGCATAAACGATGACAAAAAGCAACACGTCGGCGAGCAAAGCCCCGAAGAACCCTTGCGAAACACCTGTCTTGACGAAAGGACGGCGAATGAACGACTCGGTCGCCCCAACCAATTGCATGCTGCGTACCATGAAACGGTTGGAGTATATCGACAAACGAAGGGTGTTTCGAATCAAGGAGATGGCCACTATTAATAATAGTATACTGATGAGAATCAGTGCTGTAGCTATCTTGTTGACGTTTTTATTGACAAGTTGTATGAGGGATTTTTGATAATAGACTTCTTTGACATCGGTGTTTTCAAGAATCTGAGATTCAAGGACGGCTATGCTGTCGTTATTGGCATAAGCTGCATGAAACCTTACGTCGATGGAAGGAAGAAGGGGATTGCCTTCGGTACCAAGCCATTGAAGAAAGTCTTCACCTAAATCCTCGCTCAGTCTAGCAATAGCTTCTTCTTTGGTGATGTATTCGGTCGACTTCACGGCAGGCATGGCATCAAGTTCTTTCTGTAAACGTAAAATATTGGCCTCTTTGACATTGCTGTTCATAACGACTTCAAAGCCAAGATTTTCCTTGATATGATTGGAGAGTTCACGGGCGTGCATCATCAACATAGCAAACATACCCAATAAGAAGAGCACCAACATGATGCTCATCAACGACATAGCATACGAGCCAGCTACCCGACGTTTACTTGTATTGTGTTCTGACATTTATCTTATAATGAACTGCAAAGATAGAATTTTATTCTCAATTAAACGGAAAAAACGTAAACGGAAAAACGTCTTTGTAATAAAGCAAGAAGGATGTAGAGGTTTATGTCTTTCATCCACTTCGTCCCTTTAGCTGATTGTTGTTTGATTTAAAAGATAATTACCGTAATTTTGCCCAAAAAAATCCGGAATAATGTTATCTTTATCCATAATAGAGCAGATCAAGAAGAAGTCGGGGTTGGATTTTACAAACTCCAAGGACTTTGAAATTCTTTCAGAGTCATTTCCTGCAAGCGAGAGGTTGGGGGTAAACACCTTAAAGAGGTTGATGGGGTATGCCAAGACACCCATTGCTCATCGCAAAGCCACCCTTGATGTGTTAGCACATTATCTTGGGTCACCATCATGGGAAGAATTGAATGGAATGCAACCCGTTGAAAGTGACTGGATGGAGAAGGCCTTCTTTGCCGATGAGATTCGCCTCGGTGAAATCGTAGAGGTGTCGTGGTTGCCCGACCGTCATCTGACTTTGTTGTGTGTTGGAGAAAACCGTTTTCGGGTAACAGAAAGCAAAAACGGCAAACTGCAGGTTAACGACGAGGTGACTATCTTCAACTTCCGGTTAGAATATCCTCTTCAGGTGTTTCAAGTCATCCGCAACGGAGAAGCCGTGCGCGATTCAGCAGGCAATGAGTTAGGTTATGTAGCTGGTCAACAGAACGGATTGACCGAGTTGTATGTCAAGGAGGCTAAAGAATGAAGGAATCAGATTTCGTCAGTCCGGCGCAGCACCAACAGAAAGAAGTTCTCTTTGACAGTGGAGGCACCTGCGACTGTTATCGTCTGGTTAAAGACAATCACGTTTATTGCATCAAAAGGCCAAAGAAGAATATGTGTTCCTCTGAAGCCTATATCAAACTCTTCCGGAAGGAATTCGAGTTTGGCATTGACTTAGAACATCCCAACATCGTACGATACTTTGCCTTCGAGGAAGACGAACTGGGACCGTTTATCCGCATGGACTATATTGATGGCGACAGCCTCGAATCGTTTTCGGCGCAACATCCCGATTATTTCAAGGACAAGAAACACAGAAAACAGTTCTGTGATGAGTTGTTTTCAGCCTTGGAGTATCTACATGACAAAAACATGTTGCATCTTGACTTGAAGCCAAGTAATATCCTTATCACCAGTAAAGGACATCATGTGAAGCTCATTGACTTGGGATTTGGTTGGAGAGAGAGCTACCTGCACGATGTGGGATTTACGCGCGACTATTGTGCTCCAGAACAGATTGAAGCTAAGACCGACTTGTTCAACTCAACCACAGATATTTATGCTGTCGGGAAGATTTTACAGCAATACGGATTGGTCGAGAATTCTATTGTGCAGCAATGTCTCAAGCCAAAGCCAGAAGATCGGTTGCAAAGCATTGAAGCCTTGCGCAAGGCCATCAGACAAAGGAAGACAGCGAAGCTCTCCCATACGATAGGGTTGTGTGTTCTTGCCCTCTTGCTGGTGGTTGGTGGTGTGTGGAAGCTAACGCACAAGTCCTTGGAGGTTCCGTCTCGTCCAGCTTCGCCCGAAGGCACCATCAACGGATTATTCACCATCAACGAGGCTGGTGACCAAGTTTATTTCTCAAAGGGCAACTTACAATACAAGCCACACGACAGCATCTGGCGTTTTGCTGAAAACCAAATTGATTGTATCGGAGGAGACAATGCCAATGTCATGTTTGGTGCCCATCATCGGGGTTGGCTTGACTTGTTTGGCTTCAGCATGAACGGCAGGGAGCAGAATGGTGTCATTCACAATCCATGGGAATACCAGGTGAACAGTGATGATTCCAAGGAGTGGCCTTTTTTGGCATACGGAGTCGACACGTGTGACCTTAACGACTTCGATGGTCAAGCAGACTGGGGAGTTAACGACATCCTGAATGGTGGCGATGAGGAAGGAGTGTGGCGCACACTGACGATTGACGAATGGCAATATATCCTGGACGAGCGTCCTACGACAACAGGAATACGTTTTGTGAAAGCAACGGTATTAAGCATCAACGGCTTGCTTCTTCTTCCTGACGACTGGGATAGCACGTATTATCATCTGAGTTTCATCAACGACGATGATGTGAGTTTTTACGCAAACGTAATTCCGTCTCCCATGTGGGAGGAAAAGGTTGAAAGTCAAGGGGCGGTGTTTTTACCAGCTGCTGGCATTCGCGACATAGCCAATGTCGGTCTTGGAGGGAAATACGGTAATTATTGGTCTTCCACGCACCGCGACGGCATGGATGCATGGACGATCTATTTCTGTGATTCCTTTTTCAACCACGAAACCCCCGTTCACAAATGCTTCGGAAGAAGCGTGAGGTTGGTGAGGGAGAAATAAATATTAATTTGTGTGAATATTTTCAATCACACAATCGTGACTCTTCGTCTCCTTGTCGTAATTGATGCCCACAGGTAAGATCAGTCTCGGCCGTTTATTTGCTCATCTTGATGGCTTTGTAATGGCTACCGGTAAGAATAATCACACCATTAGCGCCCTCGGAATAGGCAGTTTTAACGGCCTTCTGTAAAAGCTTCTTTTTAATCTGTTTATCTCTCGGACAGATAATAGGAATGGCTAACCATGGGGAATACAGATTCACAGAAAGGACTTCATAGTCTACGGGAACATCTGATTCTTTGTAGAAAATACTTACCGCATTTTTAGCTTCAAGTTCTGATTTTGAGGTCATCCTCAATTCATAATTTGACTCAAGTGTGCTCACTGGATAAACCTTATTGGAACAACTGAAGAATGTCATACAGACACATAAGGACAACAAAAGAAATAATTTTTTCATACAACATTACCCTATATCCGTGTCGGGTGCAACTTTAATGTAAATAATAGAGTTACAAAAGTAGCTTCCATTATCATTAAAAACTCCATCCACACCATCCATTTGCATATCAACACATTTTTTCATCAATCATCTTGAGACAAGTTATTATTCCTATATTTGCACTCAAAATACAGTGTCCGTATGCAAATACTCAAGTCGAACCTCCAAACCAACTCGGAAGAGTATCAGAACAACCGAAAGGCCTATCTGGAATTGATGGACCGCTACCGTCACTCGATGGACGAAGTGATGCACGGCGGCGGAGAAGCTGCCATCGCCAAACATAAGAAACGCAACAAACTCTTAGCCCGCGAACGCATCGACCTGCTCATCGACCCCAACACGCCCTTCCTGGAACTCTCCCCCATGGCGGCCTATGGGACCTATAACAACGACTTCCCATCAGCCGGCATCATCACCGGCATCGGCATCATCGAAGGTCGCGAAGCCGTCATCGTAGCCAACGACGCCACCGTCAAAGGCGGCACCTACATGCAATATACCGTGAAGAAACACCTCCGCGCCCAGGAAATCGCCATGGAAAACCACCTGCCCTGCGTCTATATGGTCGACAGTGGCGGTGCCTTCCTCCCCGAACAAGATACCGTGTTCCCCGACCGCGACCACTTCGGACGTTTCTTCTATAACCAAGCTCGCATGTCGGCCATGGGCATCCCACAAATTGCCATCGTGATGGGCATGTGTACCGCCGGAGGCGCCTATGTGCCCGCCATGAGCGACGAGACCATCATCGTGCGTAACCAAGGTACCATCTACCTCGGCGGCCCTCCCCTCGTCAAAGCAGCCACCGGCGAAGTGGTCTCCGCAGAAGAACTCGGAGGCGGCGAGATGCATACCACCGTGTCAGGCGTCGCCGACCACCTTGCTGAAAACGATGAACACGCTCTACAAATCTGTCGTAATATCTTCAAGACCCTCGAAAAGTCACACCGTCAGAAACTCGATATCGTCCCCGTTGAGGCTCCTCTCTACGACCCTCAAGAGCTCTATGGCCTCGCTCCCATCGACTTCCATAAACTCGTCGACCCGCGCGAAATCATCGCCCGTATCGTCGACGGCAGCCGTTTCCAAGAGTTCAAGGCTCGCTACGCCACCACCTTGGTATGCGGCTTCGCTCACCTGATGGGATTCCCCGTTGGCATCATCGCCAACTTCGGCGTGCTCTTCTCCGAATCGGCCCTCAAAGCAACCCATTTCATCGAGCTGTGCTGTCAACGTAACATCCCGCTGGTATTCCTCCAAAACATCACCGGATTCATGGTGGGCAAACAATACGAACAAGGGGGCATCGCCAAGGACGGTGCCAAGATGGTACACGCCGTGAGCAACGCCAACGTGCCCAAGTTCACCATCATCTTCGGCGGCTCCTTCGGCGCCGGCAACTACGGCATGGCTGGTCGTGCCTACAGTCCCCGTCTGCTCTTCATGTGGCCTAACGCCAAAATCTCCGTCATGGGCGGCGAACAGGCTGCCAACGTCCTAGCCACCGTCAAGGAAGACCAATATAAATATAAAGGACTGGAAGTGCCAGCCGACGAAATCGCCAAGCTGAAGAAGGATATACTCGCCAAATACGACTACGAAGGTTCTGCCTTCTATAGCACAGCACGCCTGTGGGACGATGGCATCATCGACCCCGTGGATACACGTAAAATCTTAGCTTTGGGCATCGCTGCTTCGCTGAATCAGCCCTTCCCACAACAGCAGTTCGGCGTGTTCAGAATGTAATCAGTCGTCGTCGCAGTCGATTGTCCTGGCAATCTTCTCGATGTTGAGGCTACGTGCCGAGGCATCGATGATTTCCTTATAGATTCCACCCTTCTTATAGACCTCGTCGGGGTCACCATACTGCTCAACACGTCCGTCCTTCAAGGCATAGATGATGTCGGCATCGATAATCTGTGAGATGCTGTGAGAGATGATGATGACGGTACGGTCCTTCTTGATGGCATCGATGCTATTCTTAATCTGCTCCGTGGAGATGGCATCGAGCGAGGCGGTAGGCTCATCGAGGAAGATGATAGGAGGATTCTTGAGGAACATACGGGCGATGGCGATACGCTGCTGCTGTCCGCCCGAGAGCTGGTTGGCCTTGCTCTCAAACTGCTTCGGCAGTCCCATAATCTGGTCGTAGATATAGGCCTTCTTGGCGGCTTCTACCACCTCTTCATGAGTGGCGTTCGGATTGCCATAAAGTATGTTCTCCTCGATGCTGCCATCGAAGATATGATTTTTCTGTAACACAAGACCGATGTTCTCACGCAGGAAGTGGGTGTCGTAGTCTCTCAAATCCACCCCATCGAGCTGTATGCTGCCACAGTCGGGTTCATAAAACTTATCCAAGAGGTTGACGATGGTACTCTTACCAGCACCCGATAGACCCACGAAAGCGGTAATCTTACCAGGCTGGATGTCCATATTGATGTTATGCAGGGCTTTGGTGCCGTTGGGATAGGTGAAGTCGACGCCGTTGATAGTGAACTCGCCCTTCACGGTCTCTGCCTTGTATTCGCCAGATGGTTCCACCTCGCTGTCGGAGTTGAGGATGCTGAAGAAGCCTTCTGCATAGATGAGGGCATCGTTCATATCGTCGAAGATACGTTGCAGCTGGGTGATGGGAGCCACCACGTTGCTGAACAGCATGACGTGATACATAATCTTACCGATGGTCATGCCCGGATAGCCTTTTAGCACGAGGAAGGCGGTGAGGATGATGACCAGCACGGTGCCCACCTGCTTCACAAAGCTCTTCACGCCGTTGTAATAGAAGCTCACCTTGCGGGTCTGCATCTGGTTTTCGGTGACTTGATTCTGGATGTCGAGCTGCTTGTCGCCTTCGATGCGTTCGCGGTTGAACGACTTGATGACGTTGATGGATTCGATGATATTCATGATGCCGTGACTCTTGGTCTCGCGCATGGAGCGCATGTCCTCACGCCATCCTTTCAGGCGTCTCGCCTGTCGGAAGGTGATGAAGAAATAGACGGGAACTATGCAGAGGGCCACCAAACCCACCCACACGTTGGCTCTGAACATGAGGATGAGAGCCAGGAGGGCGCTGGTGAAGAGCGGCAGGAGGTCGATGAAGAAGTTCTGTACGGTACGGGAGAGACTGCTCACACCTTGGTCGATACGGGTCTGGAGCTTACCTGTTCCGTTGTCGGACTGGGAGAAGAAAGCCATGCGGAAGGTAAGCACCTTCTCGATGACGGCTTGGGAGAGGTCACGGGAGACGAAGATACGCATCCGTTCACCGAAGTAGTTCTGGAGGAAGGTGATGACGGCGGAGAGCACCTCCTTGCCGAGCAGCACGATGCTGATGATGGTGACGATGTGAATCGCCTGTTCCCCCCAGTTGATGCCGGCGGTGACGAGACCGTTGATTTCGTCGACGGTCCAGTCGAGCACGATGGCGTTGACCTGGGCCATGAGTGACCCGATGAGGGTAAGCAAAAGGGTTAAAAAGACGAGCCATTTGTAAGGCTTCACAAACGGCCGAATGTTTTTGAAAAGTTGAGCGAGGTTCATATAAGATTCGTTAACATGTTGATTTACAAAGAATAAACATTCATCTGACAATTCTTGCAGTCGAATTCGAGACGGAAGGTGTTGGAGCCGTTGCGAAGATAGAGCGGAGTGGATTTCTCGCCCGTTTCCTTACAGCACATGCCATTGGCAAAGCGGACACAGTGCTTCGTGGTCATCAACTTCAAATCGGCCTTCTTGGAATACGATTTCTCCAAAGCGTCTTCGATATCGGTCACGCCATGCTCCCGATAAAATTCAGCAGCCTTGGCATTGGTGACATTGCCCAAATACGACAACTCGGTTTCGGGATAATTCATCGTAGGATGTTCACCATCGGTCATGCGTTGTTGGTCACGTGGCTGACGCTTGTTTAAATGAGTCTCTATCAAAGTCTGCTGGATTTTCATAACCAAATCACGTTTCATATCCCCGAGCAAAGAGGCTGGGATTAGTCGTGGCTCAGCGAAATTCAAATCTAACGAAACAGGATTAAAAGAGGTGTCACCCCATTGCAGGGCCTTTTTACGGATGTTCTCCAAGGCCTTCTCGGGGTTGTTGGCGACGATTTTATCACATTCAATGTCTGTTGAAACGCACGGCCGTGCGTCTCTACCATTGGAATCCACCAGAGCAGACAAACGGTATCCGGTTTCGGTCTCATCCAAGGTCAAACGGATGTCAACCTTACGGTTTCCCTGCGAGGCATCCACCTGCCGCTGCCATTCGATGTCGAGGTTACGGTATATCTTCGTGCCACGCAAGGCTCCATGGGGACGGTTGCAGCAGATGGTCTTACCCATCACCACATCGGCCCTGAGTCCCTGCAATTCACCCGCCTGGTTGATATAACAATAGCCATCACCATTATGAAGCTCCTTGTCGGTCCGTAACTCCATGCGCACCGAGTTGCACCAGGTGACCTCACCGATATACTCTCCCATCGACTTCGGCGTAAACGGTGAGTCGATACCTTTTTGACGACCATGGATGAAATGGTCGGTGAAACCACGGGAAAACGACTTCTCGGGGTTGACTTCAAAGGCCACCGCGCTGTTTCCGATGGAGGCTCTCTGCAAGTCGTCGCGACGGTCAATAATCTCATCCAGTTTCTTACGGTAAAATGCCGTCACATTCTTCACATAATCGGCTTCCTTGAGACGACCTTCGATTTTGAAACTGGTGATGCCCGCATCGATGAGTTCCTCAAGGTTCTTGCTGTTATTCAAATCTTTAAGAGAGAGAAGATGACGGTCTTTAATCAGCACTTTACCATTCTCATCGAGCAAGTCCCAAGGCAGACGACAGGGCTGGGCGCAAGCACCTCTGTTGGCACTGCGGTTGCCGAGATAATGACTCAAATAGCACTGTCCACTTTGACAGACACACAATGAACCGTGTATGAAATACTCCAACGGCACCGTCGTGTGAGCTCGAATCTCCTTAATTTGTTCTATGCTCAGCTCGCGAGCCAGCACCACCTGTTCAAAACCCACCGACTCAAGAAACTGCACCTTCTCCGCCGTCATGTTGTTACACTGCGTGCTGGCATGCAAGGGAATGGGAGGCATATCCATCTGGAGCAAAGCCATATCCTGCACGATGAGGGCGTCAACACCCGCGTCCCAACAGTCGTAAGCGATGCGACGGGCCCGTTCCAACTCATTGTCATAGAGCAAAGTGTTTAAGGTTACATAAACCTTAGCATCATATAATGCAGCGTGACGGCATAACCGTTCGATGTCGGCCATGCTATTGGAGGCTTTCTCGCGTGCCCCGAAGTCGGGACCGCCAATATATACGGCATCAGCCCCATGGTTGATGGCGGCAATGCCCACTTCCACGTCCTTGGCAGGAGAGAGGAGTTCTATCGTTTTCCTATTCATGGATACAAAGGTAGGCAAAATGACATTGCTTGCATCAAAACCATGCGTTTTTTTCTCTATTTTTGCACCTTGATATATGAAACGAAATAGAATACCCTTCATATTATCCATCGTGCTTGCCGTATTGGTCTTCCTACCGATGCTGCAGGAACATCTGCACCCCATCCACATCCGCCCCCTAAACGGCGTGACCACGGTCGCCAAGAAACCACAACTGAACTACGAAAACTACGTCAAAGGAAAATACCAACGGCAGACCGAAAACTATATCAAGCAAAACTTCGGATTTCGCCCCAACTTGGTTCGATTCTATAACCAATACCTCTGGGATTTCTATAAAAAGACCTACAACACGGGCAGCGTGAGCATAGGAAAAGAAGGCTGGCTGTATGAACCCTGGTTCGTAGAAGACCATTACCATGGCCTGTCGTACGATTATAATAAAGACTCCACCAAACTCGCTCAACGCTTCAACGACGAGTCGTTCCGCCTCATCCAACTTCAGAATATCTTAAAGAAATACGGTACTACCCTACTCGTCTGTCAACTACCCGGAAAGGATTTGATTTATCCGGAATATCTTCCCGACGACACCGTTACAACACGACCCAAGGTCATCAGTGCCCGCGATTACTACGACCAGAAATTCGATGAGTTAGGCATCAACCATATCAATGTGGAGAACTGGTTTTTAACTATGAAAGACACGGCTGACTTCAACCTGTTTCCACAAAAAGGCACACACTGGAGCAATCTCGCCGCTTTATATGTCGCCGACAGCATCTTCAGCTATATCGAACAAGCCAACGGTATACATATGAACCACATATGTATCGGTTCTCCCTATATCGATAAGGTTAGAGACCCTGACGACGACCTCGAAGGTATGCTCAACCTAGCCCGCCCAATGCGAAAACTCCCTCAACAATATGCCGATTACAGCATTTTGAGAGACCCAAACAACAAAAAACCCAAAGTTATCACCATCGGCGACTCCTTCTACTGGAACATCTGCCGCCAGTTGCCCATGGAACAATTCTTTGCCTCCAACCCTTACTGGTATTACAACAACACCATCTATTTCGACCCCATCCACGATAACGTAAAGGAACTCGACCTTGTGAAGACACTGATGGATGCCGATGTGGTGTTATTGATGTATTGTTCTACACAACTGTATAAAATGAGTAACAACTTCAGTCTACAGGCGGTAAATCAATTTCTTTATTCACAGGAAGAAAAGGATGCAGTGAAAGAAGGGGTTGTGCACGACATTGTCAGCAGCAAGGAATGGTATGCCTCCATGCAGAAAAAATCGGAAGAGAAGCAGAAACCCATAGAGGAGTGTATCGATGAGAATGCAGACTATTACATCAAGACCCACACCCAAAAATATTATCCCGCCCTACTCGACACCATACCCGTCAGACGTTCCTTCCACTGTCGCGACCTCGAACAACAGCGTTCAATGATGCTGTTGGGTCGTTTTGCCAAGGGAGGTTTGAAAGACAACCCGATTTACACACCCATTATACAACTAAAACTCCTAACTCAGAACTCCTAACTCAGAACTATCAAAAAAATGGTTTTCAGCAGTAACGTATTTCTCTTGTACTTTATGCCGATTTTCTTCTTGGTCTATTTCCTGACCCCGAAGAAGATACGGAACTATGTGCTGCTGTTTGCATCCTTGGTGTTCTATGCCTGGGGAGCGCCTGAATTCATCATACAGCTTATCCTGTCGACCATCGCCAATTTCTATCTGGTGCGATGGATGTGCAAGACAGAGAAAGCCGGGGTTAAGAAACTCCTCTGCGGCATCTCCATAGCCATCAGCATCGGTCTGTTAGGGTTCTACAAATACGGCAACTTCACCATGGAGAACCTCAATGCCGTGTTGGGATGGATGGGGTGTCAAGACCTTACCTGGACCAAGATTCTTCTTCCTATAGGCATCTCCTTCTTCTCGTTCCAAAGCGTCACCTATACCTTGGATGTCTACCGAAATGTCAACAAGCCCTTGGACCGACTCAGCGAATACATGCTGTATATCACCATGTTCCCGCAACTAATCGCAGGTCCCATCATCCGTTACTGTGACATTGCCGGACAGATTCAGAACCGCGAGTCGCGCAGCAACGACATCCTTCAGGGGTTCTATCGTTTCGTTATCGGTTTAAGTAAGAAGATACTCATCGCTGATGTCATCGGCAGTCAGGTCAACAAACTCCTTGGACCTTCCAACTTTGATGCGCTCAGCGCCACGCAGTTAGCGACCATAGCCGAGAAGATTACCTCTATCGACACGGGCAGTGCATGGATTGCCGTTATAGGTTTCACCTTCCAGATTTATTTTGACTTTGCAGGGTATTCCGACATGGCCATCGGTCTCGGTCGCGTAATGGGATTCCGTTTCCCGGAGAACTTCGACAACCCGTATGTCTCGACCAACATCACGGAGTTCTGGCGTCGTTGGCACAAGACCTTAGGTGCTTTTATCAAGAACTATCTCTATATCCCGTTGGGTGGCAACCGCAAGGGAGTCGCTCGGACCTATCTCAACTTATGGCTCTGCTTCCTGCTTTCCGGTCTGTGGCATGGAGCCTCCTGGAACTTCGTTGTGTGGGGAGCCTTGCATGGCTTGTTTATCTGCGCCGACAAGCTCTTCCTCGGCAAGGTGATGAAGAAAATCGGCAAGATACCATCGGTCATCCTCACCTTCTTCACCGTAGCTATCATCTGGGTGTTCTTCCGCATCGAGGACCTCAACCTCGCGTGGCTCTTAATCAAGCGACTCTTTGCCTTCGAATTCGTCCCGATATCGTTTGGTAACAACCTCTATTTCTATGTCACCATGATAGTCGCCGCCATCTTCTCTTTCTTCACCCTCACCAAATTTGGACAAAAGGTTCAAGAAAAAGTCTATTTCACCGAATTCGACGACAAAAAACATATCATAGTATTCATTATCAGCATTTTTGCTTTCATCTTCTGTCTCGCCGCACTGAATGCAACAGGCTTCAGTCCCTTCATCTATTTTAGATTCTAACCATTAAATTCATATCTTTGCCAGCCCTTAACACGAACACGCATGGTATTTAGCAGCAACGTATTTCTTTTATGCTTTATGCCTATCTTCTTTCTGGTCTATTTTCTGACCCCAAAGAAGGTTCGTAACTATACTTTGCTTTTCGCCTCCCTCTTGTTTTATGCATGGGGTGCGCCCGAATTCATTATTCAGCTCATCTTGTCGACCATAGCCAATTTCTATCTGGTCAGATGGATGTGCAAAACCGACAAGGTTGGGGTAAAGAAACTCCTCTGCGGTATCTCGATAGCCATCAGCATCGGCTTGCTGTTTTACTTCAAATACGGCAATTTCTCCATGCAAAACCTCAATGCCGTGTTGGGATGGTTTGGCTGTAAGGATTTGACATGGACGAAGATTTTGCTGCCAATAGGTATCTCTTTCTTCTCTTTCCAGAGCGTCACCTATACCCTCGACACCTATCGAAAGGTCAACGAGCCCATGGAGAAGCTGAGCGATTACATGCTGTATATCACCATGTTCCCGCAACTTATCGCCGGTCCTATCATCCGTTATTGCGACATTGCAGACCAGATTCGCAACCGTGAGTCGTTGTATACCGACCGTTTGCAGGGCTTTTATCGTTTTGTCATCGGATTAAGCAAGAAAGTCCTGATTGCCGATGTCATCGGGTTCCAGGTTGATAAGCTCTTAGGTCCCTCGAACTACGATGTGCTGAATGCCAGCCAACTGGCTGACATAGCAGAGAAAATCGCCACCATCGATTCAGGAAGTGCCTGGATTGCCATCTTGGCATTTACTTTCCAGATATACTTCGATTTCTCAGGGTATTCCGATATGGCCATCGGTTTGGGTAGGATGATGGGATTCAAGTTCCCTGAAAACTTCGACAACCCTTATGTCTCGACCACCATCTCAGAGTTCTGGCGCCGCTGGCACCAGACTTTCAGTGTGTTCATCAAGAACTATCTGTACTTCCCATTGGGTGGAAGCAGGGTGAAGACCGAGGGACGGAAGTATTTCAACCTTTGGTTTTGTTTCCTCTGCTCAGGTCTATGGCACGGAGCCGCCTGGAATTTTGTCATCTACGGAGCCTTACAAGGTATCTTTATCTGTGCCGACAAGCTCTTCTTGAAGAAGTTCAATGAGAAATTGGGACGGATTCCTTCGGTGTTTTTCACCTTCCTCATCATCGTCCTCACCCGCTGTTTCTTCCGTATCGAGCGCATCGACCTGTCGTGGATGTTCCTCAAGCGCCTGTTTGCCTTTGACTTCATCCCGATTCACTTCGGCGACAACCCTCATCTCTACATCACCATGATTGTCGCTGCCTTCTTCTCGTTCTTTACCCTCTCAAAATTCGGTTTGAAGGTTCAGGACAAGGTCTATTTCACTGATTACGACAAAAAAGGCCATATCATCGCCTGTGTCGTCAGCCTCTTCGCCTTCATCGTCTGTCTTGCCGCCTTGAATGCCACTGGGTTCAGTCCGTTCATCTACTTTAGATTCTGATGCCATGAAAAAAGACAACCTTCTCTATATCATCCTCTTCGGAATACTATCCGTAGCGTTGTTTTTGCCTATCATACAGTGGAAGACGAATCTATTCCCCATCAAACCCCTTGAAGGAGTCACCGTCAAGACCGAACTTCCCAAACTGAACTTCGAAAACTATTGCTCCGGAAAGCTTCAAGGTCAAACCGAGAAATATATTGCCGAAAACTTTGGGTTCCGTGAACCCATCATACGGGGTTACAACCAATATGTGTGGGACTTTTTCCATAAGACCTACGTGGGCTCCATCGTCGTTGGCAAAGACAAATGGCTCTATGGCAAAGAGTTCATCGATGATATGCTTGGACAACGTTGGAAAGAATATGCCGACAGTCCCGAACAGTTAACAGAGAAATTTACGCTGGAGGCAGAACGCATTCGTAAGGTACAGGAAATCCTCGCAGAATACGACAAGCACTTGTTTGTAATCATGGAGCCAGGCAAGACCCGGACCTATCCGGAACACCTCAAAAAAGGCCTTTTAGACGAGGTCGAACGCCGAAAGGACTGTGAGGATTACTGTGTAGCCGCTGATGTCTATCCAGCCATTTTTGACCGTCTAGGAGTGTATTATATCAATATCGACCAATGGTTCCAACAATGTAAGGACGAGGTCGACTATCAGCTCTATCCTCAAACGGGTACACACTGGAGCAATCTGGCGGCGCTGCATGCCACCGACTCTATCCTGCATTACATGGAGTGGCTTGGAAACCAGAAGCTCACCCGTCTTGAAATCAGCGAGACGCTCTTCGACACCACCATGAAACCCGACAACGACCTGGAAAAAATCCTCAACATCAACCACCGGGTGATGGATATTCCCAACCAATATGCCTCTTTTGAGTTGATTGCCGACAGCGCCACTTGCAAACCTGGGTGGATTCATATAGGCGATTCCTACTATTGGAACATCTCCTATCACATTCCGTTGGACGAGATGTTCTCACGACACCCCTACTGGTACTATAACAGTACCATTTATTACGACGACAAGCATCACTCCACTTCAGAGACCGATATCATCTGGGAGTTAGCAGAGACCGATTACATTTCTTTAGGATATTGTACCTCTCAGATATATGCTTTGAGCAGTTATTTCGCTGCCAAGACGCTGACGAATCTTTGCTTCGACAAGAAAGAAATCCATAAAGCCATCATGGGTATCGTGGACAACATGAACAACAGCCCCGAATGGAAGGCCTCCTTGCAACAGAAAGCCGATAATCAAGGAAAGACCCTCGACGACATCATGCTGTCGGATGCCTCCTATATGCTATATCTGAACCCCGAGCATTACTTTCCAGAACTCAACGAGACCCATCCTCAATCACGTAATACCCTACTGAGGATGTGGAGTACCGACGACCCTCTCGGAAACATCCTGCGCAATATGACACATAACGAAGAGTGGATGAATAATCTGAAAGAGAAAGCCGCCAAACAGAATCTCGACCTTGAGACCATTATGGTCAACGACGCAAAATGGATGCTGTCAAATAGAAATTAATATTTTATATTATGAAAAAATACTATATTTTCATTGCATTTATTTCAGTTACTTTTTTATTTTGTCAATGTTCTCACGAACCTGTTGAAACCAACACCAGTAAAGTGTGGCTCCACCGCGCCAATTCCATTGAGAAAGCAAAATACTATCAATACGACTATCCAGGACTGGAAATTGATGTTCATTTCGACAACCTGTTCAAAGCTTTCGTTATCAAGCATGATGCAAACGCAGAGGCCAAATGCACATTGGAGCAATGGCTTGACCAGGTCGACAACATTCAAAATTTAGGTATCTGGTTTGATTTCAAGAATTTAAATGACGAAAACCGTGACAATGCTTGTCAATGTCTTGTCAAATTACGCAAGAAATATCACTTGAAGGGAAAACTTTATGTTGAATCCGGTTCATACAACAACCTGAAGGTGTTCAAAGAAAACGGCTTTAACGTCAGTTACTATATCCCAGATTTCAATCCTGAGACTGCTGACAGCGCCACTTGCCAGAAACATGCAGCAACCATCCAGAAAGCCATCAACTCAGGAGTTACAGCCATTTCTGGATATGACTATCAGTACAAATTCATGAGAAGGAACTTCCCCAATCAGACCCTGTTATTATGGACTATACGCACCGATACGGAGTACTATCCAATCTTAACCGCCAAGGTAGATGCCGATTCCTTGGTTGATATCCTGTTGATACCTAATCTGGAAAAGGATTTCAATTAGTCTGAGCCGAAATCGTATACTTGAGATTGTCAAAGTACATCTTACCCTTTTTCTTGTTCCAAAGGTATACTTTGACCGTTTCGTCGACACAATCTCCTTCGATTGGAATCTGTGTCAACACATGAAAATGTTCCAGATTACCCGTATTGAGCGATTGCTCAAAGGGCGAAGTCAAACGAAACTCCCTATAACTCTGTCCTAAACGCATTACCAAATTCGGGAGGTCAATGGTTGTATCAGCACTCATCAAGTCAAAAGAAAGCTCTATGGTGAGTTTTTGATAATTGTGGTCCAAAACTATCGGGGTGATAAAATAAGGATACTCGTCTTTATAATCAATTAGGACACATGCATTCCCATCCAAATCGACAGTGTGTTTTGCAAATTCCTTTCGGGTTTCCACATCAAAATCGTAATCTCCCTTGGACAAGATGACAGATTTCGACAAGTCTGAGTACTGTAAATAGTTGTTGTACACCACAAAACGACTGATGACATTAAAATCTTCAAGTTCTGATTTCAGCTGTTCATACTTCATTTTGTTGTCACACAGTTCCGCATACATTTCCCTGTTGAACTTGAACAATTTCTTATTGTTTAGAAAATAATTGTCCGACACATAGTCTATCACATCTCGATTGTTGCGCATAAAGGCCATCTTCCTCGTATTTTGGAATTGTGCGCAGGTATCGAAAGAACTGCCCATCCAGTGACAGCATGTATCTATCTGATAATTATAATTTTGACTTAAATAAGCATTAAGCGATGGGGTAATATCGTTGTGGGTCACAACAGCTTCCATGGTCTTGGCGCGTTGCAACAATGGAGAAAATATCAGCAAAGGCACATTGTAAGCATGAAGAGGTGTACCAAAGAACAAAGGACCCATTCTATGATCCCCAGTAATAATAAAGATGGTATTGTTGTATTCAGGAGTAGTTTTATAATACTCCATCAACTCTCTGACACAATCATCCATGTACCAGAAACAACCGAATATATTTTTGTTGTTCAAGACTTTGCCCCGCTCATCACCCGACACGCCTGGGGTGTGCTCCACTTTGTCGGCAACACGTTTTTCATATTTCTCAACATCTTGAAAATAAAATGGTTCATGGGTGGTAAGCGACATGAAAATATCGATGAATGGACGATGAATACCTTCAGTGCGATTGCGTTGTATACCCGCCTCAAAGGTTTCCTTATCATCCAGGCCCCAACGATGGTTGTCACTCAAATACTGATAGGTGGCTGAATCAATATTTGAAATCTCCGGCAGATAGATATAATCCACTTTATTTTCCTTCAGGAAAGTATCGTAACGGTCAAATTCATTGATGCCTCCATAATAATACGCCGAAGTATAACCATTAGCTTTTAAGTCTTTCAATAGAGAGTTGTGCGATGGCATAGGCTCCCAATTTTGAGAAAAGCCTTTTCGTCCATAAGGTACTGAAGCAAAAATGGCAGGTAAAGCCCCAAACGTTCGTTCTGCCGATGAAAGACAGTTGGTCCAATATAGACTCTCATTTTTTAAACTATCTAAGAATGGCGTAAAAGAAAGCACCGGATGATCTATGCCCGTGAGACGCTGTCCGTAACTTTCCAAGATAATGAACACAAAATTGGGAGGTAATCCATCCGAAGTTTTTGATAAAAAGGGAGATAAGACATCCTTGTCATCAAAAACACGATAGAAGGGATAGTCGTTCGACAAAAAATTCTGATCATGATGAACAGCATGATAACGGGTTGCAGCCATGTAAACCTCATCGCTAATGCCACTCTCGGCATCCAAACCCTCTGTACTATTGTTTAACTTGATGTAATCTGCAAGATGCACATAAGTGTACAACATCTGATTGGAAGCCAAACAGAAATCGTTGTGACTGCCGTAATATTTCTCTTCTCGCACCAACTTCCCTAAATTGACAATACATGATGTCGTCAAAAACAACACCATCACCGCAACCGACACCCAAAATGGCACTACGACCTTCTTCAAGAGAAGAGCCAAGGCAACCAAGATTCCTATAGTCAAAAAGAACCAAAAGAACGGTGTGAACTCAACATGTGAAGACGAACTGGCTACTCCCATCAACTCCTTGGGGGTGTATACCAGTATGACATGGTCAAGCGGCATGTTCAAATTACAATAATACTCCGTCAACAAAACGGAAATTACGGCCATCAGAAAAATCAAACCAACATAGACATGATGCGTAGTCTTGGGAAAAAAAGAATAGAAAATCAAATAAGGCAATAAAAGCCAACAAGCTATTCGACAAGCCACATAATAATCGAAAGAAGCACCAGAAAATACCGTCCACCAACTCGACCATCCCACTTCAATACGATAATGTACCTCCAAGAAGAAAAACACTCTAATTATCAACAAGAAAAGCAGAAACAACAAGCTGAGTTTTGCCCAAGAACCAAGTCCTTCTTTTAATCGTTCAAGATAGCTTTTCATAATAATAGTATGCTTTGACTAATAGTACACCTATTAGGGTTATTAAAATTATTCTATAACTATATCGTAAACAAACCCTTCGATATCAGTTTTGTTATAAGGGATTAGACCTTGCTCAAATACGACAGGTGGCCACCATTCGGAATAATGGTATTCCTGGGTCACGATGGCTTTCATCTGATTGTTGGGGATGCTGGTATATTGGTCGTTCATATAACCCATGACCTCCATGTGCTTGGGGTCGGGACCGAGGCGCCAGATGATTTCGGTGGGTCTCCATTCTATCTCATAGTAATACCATTGCTCAGCAAAGTCCTTGTTTTTCATCGGAGTACGGGTCGTAAGAGCCTTGTAATGCTTGTACCACCGCATCGTCTCAAACTTACGTTCATCTCCGTATGGGATGCTGTCGATACCTACCGAGAAACGCGAAGGCTCCGGTGTGGCCAAGTCCCAGTTGGTGCAGCAGAACATCACGTCGTTGTTTTGGGTGGCATCTTCAATGTAATTGAGCGTATCGGTGCGACCATGATAATAGTTCTTTGGCCAATGCTGTGAGGCCTTAACTATTTCGATATCAATTTCAGAATAATAATAGTCCGTATGACGGACTGGATTGGACGAGTCGTCGCTTTTATCCACATAGCCACCTTCAGCATAGCTTGGACGGCGGTTGTTCCATTCATGGTTATCGCTGTATATCAGCCAGAAAGCATAAGTCAAACCATTCCAGATATTCTCGTCGTTAAGCATCTCGGGGAATTTGATGCGACCGGTATATTTTCCGTAGGTGAAGCCCACGCGGGTGCGGATACCTGTCGACTCTTTATGCAGATTGTTGGGGTCGTCATTGCCTGGGTTGATTAGGCTGACATAGCTTCCATCGTCGGCCACCCTGACGGTGCTGCATGGGGTCTTGGAAACCACGGGGTGATTGTATTGTATCTGCGTGCTATCGAATTTATTTCGGTTCGATTCATAGTCCTCACGGGTGTAAGGGTCCTCCCCTACCACATCCTGAATGACAGGGATGTTACGCAGTGTATATTGTTCGCTGATGGTGCTGAAGAACTGTTCGTAAAGAGCATGTTTATAGAGTTCATCATCGACGCCGCAGTCACACGAAGTCGTGTCGATGCTATAGCCCGAAGCCTTCACGTTGGCCTCGTCGACAAAGACCCCCTGTTTGGCCGTAATGACGGCACGGGTTTTCAGAATACGACCGCTCTTCATCACATGAATATGTTTTGAAGGATGTTGTTCGAACCAACCGATTGGATTCACAAACACACCTTCCTCGTTAGTGAGACCGATATTCTGAACATAATCAGGGATTTCCTGAAGTCCCTCTTCATCGCAAATCACAAGGAAAAATCCGTATTCTCCCACTCTTGGGTTGCGTTTCCAACGGTGATTGACATCGCCTTTGTTGCGGCTTCCCGCAATCACCCACAGGGCATCGCGATAAAGTTGTTCATCGACCGTTACACCATTCCGCTCTGCTTTACTGACGATATTATTATACCATTCTTCCTGGTTTCGGATGCTGTTTTCCACCGAAGCCACGTGTTCCTTGCTGAAGGTGTTTTCGGAGAGGTCGGCTCCGTAATATTTCTT
>X415_White_Rhinoceros__coassemble_26_pt1 | contig 48051 bp, 6 predicted proteins | sample X415_White_Rhinoceros__metabat2_low_PE_005 | metagenome-assembled genome bin X415_White_Rhinoceros
TATTCTTGATGAAAATCGTTGAATTATTGTAAATAATTTTACTAATTTTGTGATAATTGTATTTTGAAAGAAAAAAATGTGAGAATATTATTATATAAATATGTATATTATTAAAATTAAGTTATATGAATAAATTGTTACGTATTATAATAGCGACCTTTATGGTCTTCGCAGTGAGTGATTGCTTTGCTACGAATTATGATCTTTGGATTGGAGGCACACGTGTGACTTCGGACAATGCTTCGCATATCACGTCCGATGGCCTCTTTAACGGCACGGCATCTTATAACAACACGACAAAGGTGCTGACTCTCACCAATGCCCATATTGTCCCGTCAAGAAATGAGCATGGTGTCCATAGTAAAATCAATGGCCTGAAGATTGAGCTGGTGGGTGAGAACTCCATTTCAACATCATGGGTCTATAAATGCATCTATTCAGAAGATGCCGACTTGACCATTCAGGGTACAGGAACTCTGGCAGCATCATCCGAGATGCAAGATTGTATCTGGATTAAAAATGGAAATCTGACCATCCAAGGTGGCTGCTCGGTAGATGCCGTCTCGAAGAATCATTCGACCCAACCTGGAGCTGGCATCTTAGGCTCCCAAGGTAAAATTCTGCATATCGATAACTCCGTGTTGACAGCCAAAGGCTATAGCGATAACTGTGGTTCAATAGGCGGTTTTGATGATGTCACCTATACGGGCGTAACACTCTGCGAACCGCAAGGGGCAACCTACAACACAATCAGAAACTGCTTTTATGTCAGTGGACAAATGGTGAAAGCTAAAATAGAGATTGGATATAACCACCATCTCTGGGTCGCAGGACATCAGCTGGAACTGGGACAAAATATCTATCACTTTACAGGTAGCGGAATTCAAGGCTCGGTATACTACGATTATCAGACCAATGTCCTTACCTTGTCAAATGCCAAGATTGATGTCTCTTCAGATTATGCCATTAAAAGCTATATCCCAAACTTGACCATCAATCTGATAGGTGCCGATACCATCCGTACAACGGCAAGAGGTATCTTCTCCGACCACTGCAATCTTTCGATTACCGGTAACGGCTCACTTTATGAATATACCGACTATGCCAATGGAATAGATGTCACTTGTGGCGACCTGAACATCTATGGCAATTGTACCGTCAATGTCCGCGTGGAGTCGTGGGATTACGGCTCTGCTATCTATGGTAATGCTAGTTATAAACTGTACGTTTCGGACGCTACCGTCAAAGTCTATAATAAATATAAGTGGACAGGTCCTATCCAAGGATTCGGTGAGATTATCTATACCAGAGTCACACCAACCTATCCTGCAGGAGTATCCTATAACACTTCGGAACGACGTTTCCAAAATATAAATGAGTGGGGATTTACTGAGAATACCACTGGTTCTGTCGTCATCGAAAAATATAACCACTCTCTCTGGGTTGGAGGACAGGCTCCACAGGGGAACGGTACTACCTATACCTATACCTCCGAATATATTACGGGTTCAGTAGTTTATGATATGGTAAACAAAACCCTGACGCTGAATAACGCTCATATCGGTTCGGAAGGTGTAGAATGTTTAGGCATCACCAGCTACGTCCCAGGCTTGAGAATCGTGCTGGTGGGTGACAATACAATTCATGGAACGGGCTTTGCGAATTCCATCAATTCCAAGTTTGCCGACATGATTATCGAGGGTAGTGGAACCCTTGATGTTTCTCGTGATACCTGGGATTGCATCTCCATGAGAAGAAGTAACCTCACCATACGCAATGGCTGTAGCGTCATCGCGAAATCGTATTCTTCTTCGTCGGGCTATACGGGTTCCGGTTTACAGGGTGATGGCGGAAGCACACTGTATGTGGATAATGCAAGCCTTGTTGCAGAAGGCCACGAGAGTAGAGATTACGGCTCCATCGGCGGCTTCAACAATGTGGTCCTCTCAGGAGGCGTTTCTGTCACATCTCCTCTGAATCTCAGTTACTCGACTTCGGGACAATATAACCACTATGGCACGCCTGATTATCCCTGTTGCCGTGAGATTACCATCGAACGCAACAACCATAGTCTCTGGGTGGGGGGACACAAACTGGCAGGTTCAGGTACCCATACCTTCACGGGTTATGGTATCACCGGCTCGGTAGTGTATGATTTCGCTACTAATACCCTGACTCTCAGTGATGCAACTATCCATGCTTCCAACGACCGCTCAGGTATCTATAATCTCATCCCTAACTTGAAGATTCAGTTGATTGGAGGCAATGTCGTTTCGGGCTGCCAAATCGGTCCCGAAGCTATCTATTCTGGTAACGGAAACCTGACCATCACAGGTACCGGTACCTTGGAGGCTGCTGCTGACTTCGGCTCCTGTATTGTGGTGACAAGCGGTAACCTCAGTATCCAAGGTGGCTGTACCGTTTCCGCAAAGGCCCCGACAGAGTACTTTACCGGTACGGGTATCGTGGGCGAATACACCCGAACCCTCTATATCAACAATGCTACGGTCATCGCAGAAGGCCATGATGAACACGGCGCCATTGGCGGCTTCGGAAACGTCTCCCTTACAGGGGTCTCTGTGATGAATCCTGTTGACGCTACCTACAACACTACTAACTATCGCTACGAAAAGAACGGCGAAGCTGTAACCGATGAGCTTTTCATTTCAGACAACAACCGCGGTCTCTGGGTGGCAGGACATAAGCTGCAGGGCAATGGCAACTATAACTTTACGGGCTCAGGCATCACGGGCTCAGTTGTATATGACAATCAAACCAATACTCTGACCCTTACCAATGCCACTATCGACGCAACTTTAGATGGTATCAAAAACTATATTCAAAACTTGAAAATCAAGTTGGTAGGTACCGATACCATTAAAGCTGGTAATTATATGAGTAATGGTATCTATTCGGGTAAAGGTGGACTGGTCATAAAGGGACCTGGCTCGCTATATGTCTCCTCGGCGAGCGCCAGCGCCATCAAGGTGGATGCGGGTAACTTCTATATCTCAGATGGATGCTCTGTGAAAGCTCACGCTCCAGAATCCAGTTCTTCCTATTCTGGCTCCGCCATCGAAGGGGGGGCTACAAGCAGCTCGTTCTACATCGCAGACGCGGATCTTGACGCCCAGGGCTTTGACAATACCTATGGCTCTATCGGTGGCTTCCACTATGTCCATATTCAGGGTACCACCCTTACTTCACCAACGGGGATTAGCTACAACTCGACCACCCGCCGCTATGAAAATGGCTCGGGCGAGGTAACGAAAGGCCCTATCGTGATTGAACGCACCAACCACAGCCTGTGGGTGTCGGGCGATAAACTGAAAGGCTCCGGCTCCTATACCTTCTCAAGCAGTGGCATAACACAAGGTTCAGCAGTCTATAACTTTGCTACCAACACCCTGACCCTGACGAACTCCATCGTCATCGGCGGCTTCGACTGTGAAGCTATTAAAAACTGTATCCCAGACCTGAAAATTGAATTGGTGGGTGACAATATCGTATCGCCCCTGATGTCATATGCTCCTCTCTATTCTTACGGCAATTTGACTCTCCAAGGCACTGGAGCCTTGACGGCCTCGACCTATGTGGGTTCTGCCATCGTGGTGGAGGAGGGTAACCTGACCATTCAGGGTGGCTGTATCGTCACGGCATCAGCTAAAGGCACTTCAAATACTTCGAAAGGTTCCGGAATCAGAGGCGCTTCAGGTAGAACACTCTTTGTCAATGGCTCTGCTGTCAAGGCTGATGGTAAAGATACTGATTTTGGTTCCATCGGCGGTTTTGGCACGGTGAGCCTCATGAACGGTGTTACCTTGGTGTCGCCAGCAAATGCCATCTATAGCAGTGCCCACCGCTGCTTCACTACAGATGGAAGCACGGCTGTAACGGAACAAATCGACATCGAAGCTCCTGATTATGATTTGTGGGTCTCTGGAACTCGCGTGGGCTGCAGAAACCGTAACGATGTGCTGGGCGACGGGAAAGTGAGCTATAATCCAACTACCAACACCCTTACGCTTACCAATGTGCATCTTGAGAATAACAACGTCGTCGGCGTCCGCAATAAAATCGATGGACTGCAACTGGTGCTGGTCGGTGACAACTATATCTCCAATTCTCGTGGACCGGCTATCCAGTCGGATAACGTTGCTGACCTCACCATTAAGGGAACGGGACAACTCCATGCTTCGGGTTCGCATGGTATCTATGCCAGTGGAAATCTTACCATCGAGGATGGACTCACTATTGATGTGGAGGCCATCAGTTCAGGAGGGGCCGCTGCCATTTACGGTTTTTCCTCTAGCGTTTGCACCATAGGAAGAAGCGTCATTAATGCAACGGCTATCCATACTACTGTTGGTGTCATCTATGGCTTCGGTAGCCTTGTGTTTGAAGACGGAGAAGGTATCATGTCACCTTCAAATGCGGTTTGGAATGCTTCCAACCACAGACTTGAACAGTATGGTGAATGTTTTAAAGGCCCTCTCTTGTTGGACTATCAGTCATTCAAAGTGCAAGTTGGTGGCGTTTGGGTCAATGTGGGCAATATGCACGATGTCTTGGGCAATGGTCAGGTTAGCTATGACCCTGAATCCAATGTCCTGACCCTCAATAACGCATCCATCACTAATTCAGCTTCTGCTAGCGATGGTATTAAAGCACAGATTGATGGTATGAGAATCTTCTTGATTGGAAACAACACCATCACATCGACCGATGATGGTGTCGAAATCACGAACGCGAGCATTACCTTCTTGGGCCATGGTACCCTCACGGTAAATTCCTATTATGGTATCTATGGTTCCAGCGTCAGTTCCCGTACGCTGAGCATAACCGATGGCTGTCGTGTCATACTCAATGGTGCATCCTATGGAGTATCCTACGCAGGTCCAGTCCATGTCAGTAGTGCAGAACTGCATGCCAAAGGCAATACGAAATCGGTTTCATGTAAGACTCTTACCCATTATCAGACTACTATCCTCTCTCCAACGGGGGCATTGCTTGTGCCTGGAGAAGAATTAAACCCAACTTCACAGAATGGCGCAATCTGCTATTCGGGGACAAACAATCCTGTGAAAGGAGAGTATGTCATCATTGCCCCACAACCATACGACTTGTGGGTGGGAGGAGTACAGGTCAATACTGCCAACCGCGATAATGTACTCGGTGATGGGAAAGTGTCGTACAACCCTGGTGAGAAGAGACTGACTCTCAACAATGCAACTGTCAATGCTACAGGCAGCAGCAATTATGGTATCTATAGCAAAATCGTGGGCTTGACAATCGAAGTCATCGGCACCAATACGGTCACGGCTTCGGCTGCCACAGGCCTTTACGCCACACAATCCAATCTGACGATTGAAGGCACGGGCGTTCTCAATGTTACGGGTACAGTGAATGGTATCTTTATTATGAACGGCGACCTTACGATTCAAGGCGGCTGTGAGGTGAATGCCACAGCCACCAGCTCGGGTCAGACCCCTGGCATAGGTGGTTCAGTAGGTCGTACCTTTACCGTCGACAAAAGTACAGTTAATGCATCCACCAACAGTACATGGTGCTGCCCAATCAGAGATTTCAGCTATCTGACTCTCAACGGATGTAGCATCACCACACCTGCTGGAGCAGTGTGGGATTACTATGATGCTCGTGTTGAACTGAATGGTAATACGGTTACTTCACAGGTGATTATCGAACCTGTCTATTATTATATCAAGGTTGCAGGAATCAAGGTCACCTCTGCCAACTGCAACGACGTGCTCCATGATGGCTATGGCGGTAATCCGGGTTCCGTACACTATGATCCAGCGACAAATGAATTGACTTTAGACAACGCCTACATCGATGGAGAATCCACTAACGGAATCGTATCCAACAAAGCTGACTTGAAAATCAATTTGGTGGGCGTCAACAGAGTCTATTCTACATATACTGCAGGTATCCGTTCAACACAGAATCTGATTATCCAGGGTCTCGGCACCCTGTATCTTGAAGGAGATGATGGTATTTGGGCGAATGGCTGCGACCTTACCATACGTGGAGGCTGCACGGTGAGTGCCTATGGATTTGGAACTGATGACAATTCGGGTATCTATGGCTCAAATAATTGTACACTGACCATTGACCGCAGTAGAGTGGAGGCCAGTTCGGACTATGTTGGCTATAGCGCTATTTGGGGATTTACCAATCTCGTCTTTACTGATAATAAAGTGCAATTTATCCAACCTTATGGAGGTACTTATTCGAATCGACAGGTGAGAAAGAATGACCAAATCTATTCCGGCGATATCGAGATTGATGGAGAGGCTTATCCGGTTTGGGTGGCAGGTGTCCAGATTACCTCAGCCAACTGCGATAACATCCTGTCGGAGTCTCTTACGCAAGGCACAGCTAGCTATGATGCCGTGAATCATATACTTACCCTCAACGATGCCAGCATTGATCGCATGGGTCTGGGTGAATATTGCATAACCTATGAAAATCTGTCACCATTCACCATCAAACTGAATGGTAGAAACTATTTGGAAGGGAATGAAGGCGATGGTGTATATGGTATCGTTGGATATGCTAACCCTCATCATACGGAACTTACTATCGAAGGCCCCGGCATCCTTGAATGTAATGGAGGACCTTTCGAAATCTTCGGCTTCGGTAATGACAATCGTTACTGCGACCTTTCTATCGTCGATGGCGCAGAAGTCTATTTCGACAGCTATCTGAACGCATCGGGAACTGGTTCTTATCTGAATAAAATCAATCTGACTGTGGAAGATGCAATCTTTACGGCTTCACAAATCACTAATCTGAATAGCTTCCGTGGCGTAGTCGTGGAACCTGACGGCGGCCGCTTCAACTCAACCCTCAACGGCGGATGCATCGCAGTAGGGAATCAATTGGCCGAGAATGTCGTCATCTCCGACTGCTATGACCTTGTGGTGGCGGGCACACAAGTCACTTCCTATAACGCTCATAATATTCCATCGGAATTTATTACCAGTGGAACGGCAAGCTATGACTATGAAACCATGACCCTGACCCTCGACAATGTCTACGCCAATGTCGACGATGACCTCGAGGGCATTTGGTGGTTCTTCGCTGATGACGAAGACATTCCGCTCTATATCGAGCTGATTGGAGAAAATACTATTATTGCTCCACACTCTACAGGTATCTTCGCTGAAGAAACGGGACTGGTCTTTAAGGGTTCCGGTAGCCTGATGCTCCAGAGTGTTAATGGAATCTGGGCAGGGAATGGCATTAAACTTCAAGATGCTTGCTCGCTTAATGTGATAACATCAGGTGATGCTGACTGCGCTGCCTTCACTTGTAATGGCTTCCTCCAGATTGACGAGAACTGTGTACTCGTTGCTCAAAACAATCCGCAGAGCACAATGAGTACCTTGACATCGATTAGCGCCCTCCAACTCAATGGAGTCACTATCCTGCAACCTGTTGGTGCCTATTTCAGCAATGAATCGCATGGTTTAGAGGTTGATGGAAATATATACAATGGTTATGTTGAAATACGTTCTGTTGAATTCGATTTGTGGGTAAAAGGAACCAGAGTTACCTCTTCCAATTGTAGCGATGTGCTCGGCAATGGAAATGTAAGATACGATTATTTCACACAAACACTTACTTTGAATCAGGTGTCTATCACAGCCCAGAACACTTCGGGTATCTATAACCAGATTGAAGGTCTCAACATAGAACTCATCGGGACCAACGTGATTAACTCGAATCAAGATGGTATTGTTATCGATGGCAAGAATACAACCATCAAGGGCAGCGGTACATTGACGATTAATTCTACTGATAATGGAATCTATGCAAGTAATATGGGCGATGCAGTCCTTTCGTTAGAGGATGGCTGTAAGGTTACCATCAATGAGAACGAGGAATATGGTATTTTGGCTGAAGGTGCAATACGTGTCTATTATTCTACTTTGGATATCAGAAATGCTAATCAGCCAATTTTGGCTGATGATTTGATTCTGGAGTATTCGTATTTCAACACGCCTAGAGGTGCAGTGTTTGACGCAGACGACCAGCGCGTCGAAGACGCCAATGGCAACAAGGTCACGGGTCGTGTTGTTATCAAGCCGCTTATCTATGATATTAGAGTGGCAGGCATCCAGGTCACACCATTTAATGCAGCAGATATCCTGGGTGATGGCACAGTGAGCTACGACCCATCTTCCGAAATTCTTACCTTGAATAACGCTCATATCAATTACTCGGGTTCATCAAGTTATGCAGGTATCGATATCAGTATTTACGACCTTATTATAGAATTAATAGGAGACAATACGATTACGAGTAACTCGACTGGCATTTATGCGGATGCAGGCGCCCTCACTATACAGGGTGACGGCACCCTCACGATTACGGCGCGGTACGATGGCATCGGCTTGCGTTCAAGTTTCCTGACCATACAGGGAGGATGCTCGGTTGATGTGACTACGAGTGGGACCTCCTATTATTCTGGTATTGATTGCGATTGCTATGAAGACGAAACGCTGACGATTGACCATAGTTATTTGAAATCTAAGACATCTTCTACCATCTACAGCGCTATATACGGTTTTAATGATATGTCGCTTGATGGAGTGAACTTTACGCTTCCTAATCAAGGTTATTATAGCAACTCTGATGTCCGTTCTTCGGATGGCACCATCTACAGGGGTCAAGTTGTGATTGAACCAACTAAATATCCTCTTTGGATAGCTGACAAACAGGTGGACATAGTGAATGCTTACGATGTGTTCGGTGATGGCACGGTCCGTTACGATGATACCCAACATAAGCTTCTGCTGAGTGGCGCTGACATCAACGGTAATTTTAATGGTATCGTTTCGAAAATCGAAGACCTGACCATAGAACTCGTAGGCTATAACGTCATTGCTATTGATGACGACTCCGATTACTCAGCCATCGAGATGTCCTATGATGCAACCATCAGCGGTGCGGGCACTCTCCATATCACGGCTCCATATGGCATTTTAGGAGATAGATTGATGACGGATCATTATCCTAATCTGACTATCGAAGGTGGATGCTATGTGAGTTCAACATGCTATAGTGAGGTCGTCTATTTGGGCTATACGAATGGTGGTACCTTGACGGTTGACCATGCCACCTTAGAAGGAATGAATGAAGTCGGTGATGTGTATATCCAACTTGGTGATTTGAACATGATTGGCACGGAGATTTCGATTCCTGCTGGTGGAGTGTACAGTAATGGCAAAATTAAAACGTCAAGTGGCCATAACACGGATCATTTCGTCATCTCACCAATAAAGTATGGTCTCTGGATAGCTGGTGTCCAAGTGGATGCCATGAATGCATCGGACGTGCTGGGCGATGGAACGGTGAGCTTTGACGCAGCGACGAGTAGCCTTTATCTCAATAATGCTCATATTGAATTCCTTGTCGATTTATCCGAAAGTGACAATCCCGATGGCATTTATAATGAAGAGATTGCTAACCTGAACATTGTCCTATCGGGTGAGAATACAATCATAGCGGGCGATGATGGTATTAATTTAAATTCTACCAATGCTGTAATTTCTGGTGATGGTACTCTTACCATCGACGCACTCTATGGAATCTATGGCAATAACTTGAGTTCAGAATTGACCATCAGAGATGGATGTACAGCGATAGTTAATGCTGACTATTATGGTGTTTGGGTACATGGCTTGACGGTGGATAAATCAGAATTTAGAGTAACTGGTACCATGAGCTACTCGGTAAGAGTTTACGATTTGGAACTTGTTGGTACGCAGATTACTACGCCTGAAAATGCAGTGTGGAATCAGAATACTGGCTATATCACTCTCAATAATCAGAACGTCAAGACCCAAGTAGTTTTCGCTTCTGTTTCTTATGACCTCGTTGTGGGAGGTAGAGTGGTGACGTCGGTCAATGCTTCCGATGTGTTAGGGGACGGTACAGTCCACTACAATCCAGATACCAAGACTCTCACTCTCAACAATGCAGTTTTCGGTTATACTATTGGTATGATGTCGCTTGTCCATGACTTGACTATTGTTTTGGAAGGTCAGAATTGTATCAATGGAGTCATCGAGGGTATGGAAATACTTGACAATACAACGATTAGCGGTACGGGCACACTTACTATCTTTGCAGGTGATGGTATCGTTGGCTATGATGACTATGGCAATTATCCATCCTTAACGATTGAAGGAGGTTGTGTTGTGATGATTGAATCAACAGAGGTTCCTGTCTTTTTGGGATATGGCCAAGAAGATGGCGTTTTAACCGTTGAGGATTCAAAACTTGTGATGATTTCAAGGGAAGGTAGTTCATCTGTGATATGTGGGTCCTTGAGCCTTTATCAAACACTGATTAGCATTCCTGATGGAGGCGAATTTGCAAGTCATCGTATTGTCGATGCCGCTGGAAATGTCGTTTCACAATCTACCATTGAGCCGTACAATGTCTTTGTCGGAACGGAAGATGTGTATTGGAGCAATGCCAACAACTGGAGCATGGGTGTGGTGCCAGATGCCGATTCCAAGGTCTTAATCAGTTCAGAATGTGTAGCCGATGAGGATGCCTTTGCTCATCTTGTCATTCTGAATCGTGCATTGACAGTGTCGGAAGGTAAGGTCTTTACAGCACAAACTATCCAAAATACCAATCGAGATAGATTGATTATTGAAGATGGTGCTCAACTATTCCACTATAACGATGGTGTAGGAGGTACAATGGAGAAAGAAATTGAGGGTTATGGTGCTAACACTACTGGAGGCTATTACCTTATCAGTCAGCCATTCTACGATGGTATTGATGTTGAATACGGAGCTCAGTATGGAGGAACCAACCTCACTGTCGGTGACTATGATTTGTATCGTTACGACGAGCCTACCGCTTACTGGATTAATCAGAAGCAGGACGATGAACTGGGTAATTCTCAGTTTGATTTCATTGGCCTTGGTATGGGATGTCTCTATGCAAACCGTAATGATATCACCATCCGCATGGAAGAGAATTTTGCAAAAGGCTTCTCTAATGCAGATTATATCTTTGCCGTTCGTCTTTCCCACTTAAGCACCATTTTGTCTGGCTTTTATCTGGTGGGTAATCCTTTCCCATGCAATGCTCATGTGTACATGTATGATGGCGATGAAGGCTATGCAATGGTGGATTACTACAAGATGAATGCTTCGAAAACCGAACTGGAACTTGTTTCGGGTGAGGTCGGTCTAGCTCCGATGGAAGGCGCCTTTGTCCAATATCTGGAAGGATACCCCTATGCTATCTTCTGGGCCGATGAAGTGGAGAACGCCAGAGGCAAGTCGTATGAAGAACCTGTCCTCAATATCGGTGTGAGTAAGGGTGAAGAAGATACTGCAGCCTTAAGTAACGTCCTTATACATCTCGACCGCTGCAGCAATGTCGGCAAGTTCATGCTTGATGAAAAGAACACCCACCTCAGCATCGTCAGCGATGGTAAGGAATATGGTTCCTTCGCTCTTGAGGGACAGGATAAGCTTCAGCTGAACTTCAAGGCCTTAGAGGAAGGTGTTTATACCATCAGCCTCAGTGGTTACAATAGGGAAGTGGTCCTGGTTGATACCTTAACGGGTATCGAGACCAATCTGGGCAAGGGTGCTTACACATTCCATGCAACGCCAAATGACAGCGTTGAGCGTTTCGTACTCAAGTTCTAATGCCTTATTAAGTAGAGCATTTGTCAATTAATTTTTGTTGTGTGAGTTGAGAAATATTCTATTTTTGCCTCAATTTGGTGAATTGGTTTTGATTATACCACCGAAATGAAATGAATAATACTAAAATACTACCTTATGAATAAAAGTCTCCGTTTCTTGGCCATGGTCATCATGGTGATGGCTGTGAATTTCTGCTTCGCTACGAACTATGACCTGTGGGTGGCGGGCACAAGGGTCACTTCATCCAATGCTTCAAACATCACAGCTTCAGGCATTACCCATGGTACTGTGAGTTATGCTGCATCAACAAATACCTTGACCCTCAATGAGGCCACAATTGTAGCTCCAATAATGGGCAATGCTATTTCCAACTCTATTCATGGATTGAAAATCGAAATTATTGGTTCTAATCGGCTTTCATCGGATCTTGGATTTGCTGTTTATTCCGATAAGGAATTGACAATTAAGGGGAATGGTACGATGGATGCTTCCAAACAATGTGGAACTTGTATCCAAGTTATTGCTGGGAATCTATCTATCATGGGAAATTGTACGATTATAGCCAAGTCGACAACCGCAGAGGGTGTTTTAAAAGGAACGGGTATTTTGGGCACGTCTGGGAAATCGCTCATGATTACCGACGCCACAGTCATCGCTGAAGGTCATGAAGAGACCTATGGTTCTATCGGCGGCTTCAGCAATGTCAGTCTCTCTGGCACGTCCATCACGGATCCGATGAATATCACCTACAATACTTCTAAGCGACGTTATCAAGGCGCTACCGACAACATATTGGTGACGTCAGAGATAGTGATTGAAAAAGTCAACCATAGTCTTTGGGTGGCAGGACATAAATTGGGGACTCCAGTTGAAGGAACGTATACCTTTACGGGTGCAGGCATTCAGGGCTCCGTGGTGTATGACTTCAATACCAACACCTTAACCCTAACTGATGCTGTTGTCGATGCATCAACAGGAACGAATTCGTTCCAGGCTCCTATTCGAACCCAAATCCCCGATATGAAAATTCAATTAGTGGGTATCAATGCGGTTAAGAATGGTCTGTTAACGAATATCTTTTCAAACTCCAACATGTCAATTTATGGTTCCGGAAGCTTGGATGTTTCAATAACCTCAGGTTCTGGAATCCGTGTCGGTGGAAATCTGGTCATACGTGACAACTGTCTGGTCACGGCAAAGGTGAAGTCAAATTCGGTATCGTTTTCCACCATAGGTATTATTGGCGCTTCCGGAAAGACTCTCACGGTAAACCATGCTACTGTCATAGCAGAAGGTAATGATGAGGACTATGGTTCAATCGGTGGCTTCAGCTATGTGCTGTTGCAGAATGTCTCGGTGACATCCCCGCGAGGAATCTCCTACAATTCAAGCAACCATCGTTATGAGAAGGATTCTGATGGCTCTGTGGTGACATCTGAAATAGCCATTGAAAGTCAAAATCACAGTCTCTGGGTGGCTGGCCATAAACTGAAAGGTAGCACCAGCTATCGGTTTACGGGTTCAGGAATCAACGGCTCGGTCGTGTACACTTTTTCAAACAACACTTTAACCCTCACCAATGCTTCTATCACCGCAAATCAACTTTTGGTCGCGGGAATTAAGAATGAGATTCCTGGTTTGAAGATAGTCTTGGTAGGTGATAATACGGTAACATCAACCTATTACTCATCTATCTATTCTTCTGCAGACATGACTATCAAGGGCAGTGGAACCTTCGACGCTTCAAGAACGATTGGTACCTGCATCCAAATGGATCATGCCAACCTTACCTTAAGCGATAACTGTCTAGTGATTGCCGATAGTCATGACACAGGCTTTTCGGCTGGTTCTGGTGTCTTGGGCTCAAACGACAAGAACTTGGTCGTCAACCATGCAACCCTTATCGCAAAAGGAAATGGTACTACCCATGGCTCAATCGGAGGATTCGGCAACGTAAACCTCATCGGTGTCTCAGTAACAACACCTGTAGAGGCTTTCTATAATACAACAAATCACTGTTTTCAAAATCCTAGTTATGAGGTTGTGACTTCCGAAATTTGCATAGAATCCACCAATCATAGTCTTTGGGTAGCCGGAAAAAAACTAAATGGAACAAAAAGCTATTCGTTCACCGGAGATGGCATTACGGGCTCTGTGGTTTATAACTTTGCCGACAACACCCTGACACTCACCAATGCTGCCATTAATGCAAGCATCTTTCAGGATGGTATCACGAATGGCATCCCGAATTTGAAGATAGTTTTGGTGGGAAGCAATACGATTACTGCCAGTACGATTCACTATAGCATCTATTCCTATGGCAATCTTACTATTACGGGTACGGGTTCTTTGGATGTATCCAAGGAAAACGGCACATGTATCTACGTGCAAAATGGTGATTTATATATTCGCGATAATTGTACGGTCACGTCTAAGTCGCAAGGTTATGACGGATTAACCGGAACCGGTGTCTTAGGCTCAGAAGGGAAGACCCTGCACGTCATCAATGCGAACCTCTACGCCCGTGGCTCCGACAATACATATGGCTCAATTGGTGGCTTTGGCCATGTCCAGATTGAGGGTGCAACGATGACCAGCCCTACGAACATTAGTTACAATCTCGCAGACCGTTGCTATCGAAATAACACCTATGGCTATGTGGTGACTGAAACCATAAACATTGAAGCATCACAATATAATCTTTGGATTCGTGAAACCCAAGTGACCAGTTCCAATTGTTCCGACATCCTGGGCGATGGCACCGTCAGCTTCGACTATACCACCAACATACTAACCCTCAACAATGCAGAAATCAATGACGTCTTTGCGCATGGCATCACAAACGAAATCTATGGATTGAAAATCAATTTGGTAGGTGATAATGTCATTGCGTGCTCTAAAACTTCAGGTATTTTTGCAGAAGAGGATGCTCCAATCACTTTCCAGGGTCAAGGTACCCTAACCGTATCGGGTGTTTCAGGTATCATGGTCCATTCGAACTTGAGCTTCACGGATGGTTGCACGGTCCATGTCATTGGAACAGGAATGGGGGAGAACTCTGCTATTGCATCCATGCCATCAGATAACACCACCATCACCTTTTCCGACTGTACTGTTGAAGCTTGTTCTGAAAATACAACCCGTGGCATAATCTATGGATTCTCCAACGTCAACATGCTTTCGAATTCAAGTATTGTATATCCTTCTGGCGCTCAGTGGAATCCGTTAACCTATCGAATTGAGGATGAATCCAACGAAATCCTTACCGGAACGGTCATAATAGATTACGTCACCTATCCTCTATATGTGCATGGCATTCAAGTCAGCTCCTATAATCAAACCGATGTGCTCCAAGACGGAGGGTCTGTGAGTTACAACCCTAATACCTCTACCTTGACGCTCAACAATGCTAATATCAATCTTCCAACGAATAGGGATGGCATCAAATCAGAATCTGATTTGAATATCAATCTTGTTGGTGAAAATTTCATTTCGGGAGGTCGTTATGGAATTTACCCTAAAGGAGGAGATTGTACGATTCAAGGCAATGGTAGTTTGACTGTTGAAACATATAGAGGGTTGTATGCGTACGGCGAAGAATCACAAGATCATACGGTGACCTTCACCGGAGGATGTCGTGTCACATTCAATTGTACCTACTATGGTATTTATTACTTTAATGGAACCATCGCTGTCGATGGCGCTGAAGTCCGTGCTCAAGGCATGACTAGTTCTTGGACTTGTAATGCTCTTGTACTGACTTCAACAAGCATCCTTTCACCTGCTGGGGCAGTGCTCGAAAATAGACATATTAGAGTTGATGGCACAACGGTCACCAATGAATATGTCGTCGTAGGTCCTCAACCCTATGACTTGACTGTCCTTGGCATTCCGGTCTCTGCTGCCAACCGTTACGATATCCTCGGCGATGGTGGTTCGGTATGCTACGACCCCGGTGAGAATGTGCTTACTCTTAATAATGCTTATCTCAACAGCACATCAAGTGGTGTAAGAGGTATTGAAAATGAAATCGAAGACCTGATAATCAATTTGATTGGAGAGAATACCATCGATGTCGAAAGCTCAGGTATTTATTCTAATAAGGATTTAGTTATTGAAGGTCTTGGTACTCTGATTGTATCAGGCGATGATGGTATCTATGCCAGTAGTTGTAACCTTACCATTCAGGGTGGATGTACGGTGACTACTACAGGAAAGAGTAACAACTCTTCTTATTGTGGTATTTATGGTACAGCGGGTTATAACTTGACTGTCATCAATAGTTTGGTGACTGCTCAAAAGAATCCTCAATGCAACTACCCAATCTTTGGCTTTGAACCACAACTTGTTGGTTGTCACCTTGAGAATGAGGGAATTGAATGGAGCTCTTCCTACTATACAGATACGAATGGAAATGCTGTTACATCCCCGATAATAATAGCCCCTGATCTTTATAATCTGAGAGTGGGTGATGTCTGGGTCTCTACAGCCAATGCCTCCCATATCGAGAGCTCATGCGTCTCAGGCTCGGTTAGCTACGATGCCGAACATAAGGTGCTGACTTTGCATAATGCTAGCATCAAAGATTCAGGGTCTTATTGGGGAAATGGAATTAGCAATTATATGGATGATTTAACTATTCGTCTCATTGGAAATAGTTCTATCGATGTCTCTGGCTCCGGCATCTATTCTGAATATGACATGGTCATTGAAGGTCCAGGCAAGATTGAAGTTAGAGGCTCGGATGGTATCAGAGCATATGAATGTGACCTGACCATCCAAGGTGGTTGTACCATTGTTGCTTATGGAATGAGTGGTGGAGACTATGCGGGTATCTATGGCGAACCTACCTACCGACTCACCATCAACCGTAGCCGCGTCGAAGCAACAGCTGAATCTAACATTAAGAGTGCAATTTGTGGCTTCGATATCCTGGAGTTCACCGACAATAAAGTGGGTTTCCAATATCCATCCAATGCCTTCTACTCCGGCGGCTACGTGATGTATGATGAATATACCATCTATACCAATGACCCGATAATCATCGATGGCGACCCATATGGTATCTCAGTGGCAGGCTTAGAGGTGACTTCGGCCAATTGTGATAATATAACACGGGGCGTGTTGAGCGGACAGGTTAGCTATGACCCAACGACTTGCACTCTTACTCTCGATAATGCCCAAATGACTTCGCCCTCTATGTATATAGATGTGATTCGCAACATGAGTGTTCCAACACTCACTATTGCACTCGTGGGTGATAACTATATCGATGCTTGCTATAACGAGGGACGCAATGCCATTAATATTACTGGCTCCGATTGTAACATTATAATTAAAGGTGTGTTGGGCGATGATGGATACGGAACGCTCACAAGCAATGGAACTATCTATACATATGCTAACAATAACCATCTGACCATAACCGACGGCTGTACCGTAACCCTTAGCTCTGATGGGACTTACAACAGCGGCTGCGTCAATGGTAATGGCAGCCTCGCTCTTTCAGTCGTCAACGCTACTCTCTATGCAAATCAGGTAACGGAGATTACTGATTTCACAGGAAACATCATCGAACCAAGCGATGCTTCCTATGTGAGGTTTAATAACTGGATTGGATATTACGGCGAACCTGCTACAGATATCGTGATTGGCGATGAATATTATCTCTGGGTCGCAGGAACTCAAGTCACTACCCTTAATGCTGCAAATATCACCAGCGATGCCATCACCGGAGGCTCTGTCAGCTATGACCCTGCCAATAACATGCTTGTGCTCGACAACGTCACAATCTGCGATGCTGTGAATATGGGCATACAGAATCTGATGTCGCCTGCCTATGGCGAACTAACGGTCAAACTGAATGGGAATAACACATTCCAGATGGATGATAATATGGCTATCTTCAGCCAAAACACTTCAGTATCCTTCATCGGTGATGGTAAGCTTACCGTCGTGGCCGCCGATGGCTTCAGCATTAAAGGCAATATGACCATGACTGACAATTGTAGTATTGATATTACCACTTCTAATGATAATTCTTATGCTATCGAAGGCTTTGGCGGTCAACTGGAAATCGGACCGCAGAATACGCTTCGTGCCTTGGCCAACTCCTTAAGCGAGCGGAGCCCTATCACGGGATTCAACGACCTGATTCTCAACGGAGTCGACTTTATCCAGCCTGTTGATGCCCATTATTCCACCACTCATAAGCGCGTGGAAGATGCCAACGGAGACCCTGTTAAAGCTCTTGTCGAGATTGGCTATGCTGCCTACGACCTGTGGGTCAATGAAGTTCAAATCACTACGGCCAATGCCAACAATCTTATCCTCGATGAACTGGAGGAAGGTACTATCAGCTATGACCATACCACCAATACACTCACTCTTTCGGACGTGACCCTTGACGTGAGTCAGAGTGGCAAGGCTGGCATCAGGAGCCAAATAGATGGACTTACAATCCAATTGGAAGGTGTCAATGAAATTAATCAGTCGAACTATGGAATTCAGATTGAAGGTGTCAATACTACCATTGCCGGAACAGGCTACCTGTATCTGACTCCTCATGACCATGTTGCCATCTATGCAAGCGGAATGACCGATAAGTCATTGGTTCTGACCGGTGGCTGTTCGGTGGTCGTCACCACTACGGATGCCAAGGGCATCTATATGGATTATGGTACGCTCGTGGTTGAAGAGGCATATCTTGATATCAATGAGCGTTTTGCTGCTCCTATTGATGTGGAACAGTTGGAATTGCCTTATACTTCAATCGTACTCCCTGTTGATGGTTATTTCGATGAGGAGAGCAGAAGAATCAGAAATAGCGATGACAGCCCTTGCATCAGCCGTGTCATCATCCAAACCGAACTTTATCCACTGTATGTGGCGGGTGTTCAGGTGTCCGCAGCCAATTGCTATGATGTGCTTGGCGATGGAACGGTTTATTATGACTATGACTTCAATTCCTTGTATCTCAATAACACAACAATTAATGCCGTCAATGAAAATGGCATCACTTCTCAAATTGATAATCTGAATGTCGTTCTCTATGGTTCTGTCAATATTAACAGTACAGAAATTGGCATTGAACTCTATCGCGACGCTACCATCAGCGGTTCGGGTTCACTTACCATCAGCGCACAGGCCGGCATCACGGCTAACAATCAGTTGACGGGTGACGTCCAGCCTTCGTTGACCTTGGAGGGTGGCTGTGTAGTGACTGTTGTCAACAGCTTCCAGGCCCTCAATCTGGGCAGTCAAGGTGAAGGCGGTGTGCTTACCGTTAAGGGCTCAACATTCGATGGCTATAGCGTCTATGGAGGAATTCCTACCATCGTCTGCCGCGACTTGAATCTTGTGGATGCTATGATTTCCATCCCTTATGGAGCAGAGTTCAGTCCGACCTTCTCCACCATTCTCTATAACAGCTATCAGGTTGAGGACCATGTCGTCATCTCACCAGAAGCCTATGACCTCTGGATTGCCGATACCCAGGTGACTGCTGCCAATGCTGGCGATTTCTATGGCGATGGAACCGTTCGCTATAATCATGCCCAGCATACCCTCACCTTGGATGGCGCAACCATCGTGTCAGAAGAGATTAGCGGCAGCGGCATCAAGACCAAGATAGAAGACCTCCATGTCGTGCTCGAAGGCACTAACACCTTGACGGCTGTGGAAGATGGCCTTAGCCTGTATGAAGATGTCACCATCAGCGGACCTGGCACACTCAACATCGCGTCGCGTTATGGCGTTTATACCTATGGATTTAATCCATCGTCGATGACTCTCGATGGCGGCTGTACGGTGAATATGGATAACGACGTTACTGCTATCAATCTGGGTAATGGTGCCGGTGCAGGTACTCTGACAGTGAACTGCGCTACACTGGATGCTGTAAACACTAAAGGTGACGATCCTTTCGTGACAATCAAGTGTGGTGATTTGCAACTGATTGGCTCCAGTATAACTCTACCTGAAAATGGACTGCTTTCCAATTATCAGATAATGACCCAAGATTTCGAGTATCCTGAACATGTCGTCATCAGCATCCAAACCTATCCTCTTTATGTGGAAGATGTGCAAGTTACGGCTCTGAATGCAGCTGATGTGATAGGCGACAATATGGTGGTGTATGAGCCATCCACCAACACCCTTACTCTCAATCTGGCTGCCCTCTATACCGATGTTAATGGTATCGTTTATGAAGGTACCGATGATTTGACACTCAACCTCATCGGTGAGAATCATATCTATGCGAATAATACCGGTATCTATATCGGTGACGCCAAACTCATCGTTACGGGTACAGGCTCCCTCTTCATCGACTCACGTTATGGCGTTATGGGAGAGTTCTCTGCAACTGAATGGGCTGTACAGGATGGTTGTTATGTAGAAATTAATTCAACTGACTGGGGCGTTTATATGCCTTATGGCACCTTGACGGTTGCCAACGCAGAATTGAGAGTAACGGGAGCGGAATATGGCTCTGTAAGATGCAACGCCTTGAATATGACGAACGTCACCATCACCTATCCTGAGGATGCAGCCTGGAATGATGATTATCATTGTGTGGCAGACCTCAATGGTAGTATGATTACGACCCAGGTCATCTTCTCGCCGGATGCCTATGAACTATATGTGGCGGGCGTGCAGGTAACCTGTGTCAATGCCTCCAATGTCCTCGGTGATGGTAAAGTTGTATATGATGCAGCTAATCATACGCTTACACTCAATAGTGCTATCATTGAACATCCTACTTATGGTATTCAAAATGGTGGGATTGATGATTTGAACCTTGTCCTCAATGGCAATACCTATATCTCCAGCTATATCGGTATTCAGTATAATGTGGATGATACTCCATTATCGATGACGATTTCGGGTACGGGTTCCCTCTATATTGATGCGTCGTATGTGGGTATCAATAACTTCCAGTCGGGTAGTGCTCTGAACATCGAGGGTGGATGCAGCGTTGAGATAAACGCTGTTGTCATGGGCGTTTGCCTCTTGGGTAACACGCTTACTGTTGATAATTCTCAACTGATTTCTACGGGTTCAGGTAATGGCGCCGTCAGATGCGCAACGCTCAATCTCGTAAGTGCACGCGTTATTTCACCAATGGGAGCTGAATGGAACTCTGATTATGGTACTTTCATTGACCAGGATGGACTTACCATCGAATCTGTGACGATAGCTCCTGCCAATATATTCTGTGCTACAGTAGATAACAACTGGAATCTGGCAGGAAACTGGAGTCAAGGTGCTATCCCTTCAAGCAGTGACAATGTGTATATCAATGCTGACTGCATTGTGGATGAGGATGTGACAGTGGAACAGATTATGGTGGAGTCAGAAGGTACCCTGACCATTCCTAATGGTAGTTATCTGAAAGTTCAAACCCTTATCAATACGGACCGTACCAAACTCATCGTGGAAGATGGTGGACAGCTGTTCCATTATAACGGTGGAGTAGGAGGTACGATAAAGAGGAACATCGCAGGTTATGGCACAAGTGACTGGGGCTATTGTCTAATCAGTGAGCCGTTCGTCTCCGACATCAGTGTAGAATACGACGAGAATCTTGGTGGCACCAACCTCGTTTCAACTGATTTCGAGCAGTATGACTTCTATGACCTTTATGCTTATGATGAGCCAACAGCTTATTGGATTAATCAAAAACAGAACACTGAGCTGGGTGAGTCACAGATTATGTACATGAGTCTTGGAAAGGGTTATATTTATGCTAGCAAGGATGATAAGACTATCAGCGTCAGTTCCGATTTTGGCGAGGGCTTCTATTGTGCTAATGCCAGTTATGCAGTCCAACTTTCCAACGAAAGCACCATCATCCCTGGATTTAATTTGGTGGGTAATCCATTCCCATGCAATGCCAAGGTGTTTTTCTGGGATGGTGATGGAGAGATGATTAGTCCAGCTTACTACAAGATGAATGCCGATGGCGATGGACTTGATTTGGTTGCTGCCGGCACGGCCCTGACACCTATGGAAGGCATCTTTGTAGTATATGAAGAAGGTTATACTTATGCTATCTTTGTTGCTGACGAAGGAAGTGTCATGTCAGCTTATAAGGTTGTTGACTGGCATCGTGAAAAACCTCTTCCAGAGCATATTGCTCTTCCTGGGCGCGGGCACTAACAGTTCGGAGTTAATTGCCAATGGTCAATGGTCAATGGTACAATAACTAATAGCTTAAAAAAATAGCCTATGGTTAATGGTTTTTTTCTATCTTTGCCAACATGAAAAGAACACTTACTTTAACCCTATGCCTCTTGATGGCAGCTCTTGGTTTTGGACAGGACCTCGACTCTTTAGTGAATGTTTTTGAGAATGCTCATCGTAGCGGAAGACTCGATGCAGCAATGCCAATCTTTTATCTGTTGAAGGATGATGGTACTATTTCGAAAAATACTGAAGAATGGAGCGATGTCGATCACGTTCCGGTTCAAGTCTATAATGCAGTCTCTTTGTACTATTACAATGAAGGCGATTACGATAAATCGCTGGAATATGCAGAAAAAGGTTTGCCTTTAATCCCAGAGGATAGTATAGCAGAACGTCATAGTTTTCTGTCAATAATATCAGTGTTGTCTGTATATTTTGAAGACTATGAGAGAGCAATTGAGGCAGCTGAACAGCGTTTAACTATCACCGACGATGATGTGACACGGGCTTCTATATGCAACACTCTATCGGCCGCTTATGGGAGTTTTGCAATCAACGCCTCTGATGCCTCAGACAATGCTAACCGTTCCCTATATTTAACCAAGGCATTAGAATTTAGTCAGGAAGCCGTGACGCTGCGCCGTCAATATGGCAATGATGAAAAAGGTTTGCTGGCAGCTTTCCTTGGCAAACAGTCAGAAATTCTATCAAACATGGACCGCCCTGAAGAGGCTCTTGCTGTGATTGATGAGGCCATTGCCCTCGACCTTGAAGCAGGAAGGATGAATCGCTACTATTCACGTCTTGTCCAAAAAGGACACGTCTTGCTGCAACAAGATCGCTACGAAGAGGCTCGTGAAGCGTATCTTGAGAGTATCGAACATATCGACCCACAATACAGTCCCGTAACCTATAATACCCTGCTATATCAGTTAGGAATGGTTGAACTTGGACTGGGCAACAAAAGAGCTGCTATTTCGTATTTCGAAGAATGCCAGAAAAAAGGCCAGGAAATGGGCAGTGACAAAGGTTTGAAGGTTTATCAAGAGTTGGCGAAATGCTATAGTACATTGGACCCTCGGAAAGCCTATGACTTGCAGGTCCAGTATTCCATCGCCTACGATTCGCTGATGAATGAAAAACTCTTGACCCAACTCAATGATTTCCAAGTCAGATACGAAACCGCAGAGAAAGAACGCCAATTGGTAGAACAGCAAGCCGTCATCGAACATCGTGGCATGCTGATACGCATGTGGGCCATCATCGCTCTCGTGATGATTGTCGGGTTGATTGCCATCGCCTGGCTGGCTGCTCGCTATCGTAAACAAGGCAAAGAATTGGAACGACTCAACCAAACTCGTAGCCGTTTGTTCTCTATTATCACGCACGATTTGAAGACCCCAGTAGTGGCTCAAAACCAAGTGCTTCATGCCATCAACAAAAACCTTGATGCCATGCCTGCCGAAGAACTGAAGGAACAATGTGAACTGCTCTGCGATACTTCGGATGCCTTAAAAGACCAACTCCTCAATCTGGTACAATGGGCTCGAACCGAAACAGGTAAGGTGACCATCGAACCTGTGAACTTCTGTATCGCTGATGAAGTGCAAACCTGTCTGCGCCAGCTGAAAGTCAGCATCGCAGAAAAACATATCGTTGTTGAACAAAATGTTCCAGAAGACCTGGTGGTTAACTCCGACCGTAACGTGGTAGCCGTGGTCCTGGGTAATCTTGTCAGCAATGCCATCAAATTCTCGCAAGTCGGTGGTACCATCGCCATCAATTTAGTTGAAGATGGCAACCGTTATTGGCTCTCAGTGAAGGATAGTGGAGTAGGCATCAGTCCTGCTAAACTCCAACAACTTTTCCAATTCACGGTGCGCTCTTCAGCTGGTACTTCAGGAGAAATGGGTACTGGTCTTGGACTTTATGTGAGTAAACTCATGCTCGATAAAGTCGGTTCGGAGATTAAGGTGGAAAGCGTTGAAGGACAGGGAAGTACATTCAGATTTACTGTGAATAAGAACAAATGACAATTATGACCTCAATCAATATTCTCATCGTAGATGATCATCCCTTGGTAAGACGAGGCTTGCAGGCAACCCTGGCCGAAGCCGACCCAAATTTTAAGGTGGTAGGCTCGGCAGCTACAGTGGCTGAAGCTATCAATTATCTCGATGTCCACTGCTCACCCGATGTTGTTTTACTTGACATCCTTTTGCCAGATGGCAACGGCATCGAGGTCCTGAATCATATTCGAAAAAACTATCCTCAAGTGAAGACTATTGCTATCAGTTCCATCAACGATGCGGAAATGATTGTCGAACTAGTAAAAGCCGGTCTTCAAGGCTTCGTCAACAAAGAAAGTGACGAGGAAATTCTCATGGAAGCAATCCATTCCGTGGTGTCAGGATTCGAATATTTCGGGAAACAAATCGCACAGTTTATCAGGGATGTTGAACTGGCTGCTAATGTGAGTGCTATGCTGACATCCAGAGAGATTGACGTCATTCGTCTGTCAGTTGAAGGCTATTCCGCTAAACAAGTAGCCGATGAACTCCAGGTAAGTCGCCGCACAATTGAAGTACATAAAAGCCATATCTTCACCAAACTGAAAATCAACTCCACTGCGGAAATGGTCCGTTATGCCTTTGAACATAACCTCGTCCGCTTAAGAGCTTGATTTTTTTGCCATTTTCTTGTTTTTTCGACTAGGAATTCAGTATTAATATCAGTATTCTAGGAATTCAGTATTAATATTAGTATTAATACTTATTGCTAATTTGAATTTTTTTTCGTCAATTTGTAGCGTCAATAACTCTCTTTTGACGTGAGGGATGAAATTGTTCTTATTAGAGTTGAATATTATATTATATAAGTATGAAAAAACATTTACTCTTATTATTTGTAGCCATCATGGCGATGATGGGAAGCAGATGCTTTGCAGTGAACTATGGAATCAATGTGGGTGGTGTCGCTGTCACCTCCAACAATGCATCGAATATCACTGGCTCAGGCATCACGGGCTCAGTCAGCTATAATCCCAACACCAATACCCTGACCCTTAATGGGGCCACAATCATCAACACCCAGTCTTCAGGTGACCTGGAACCCTGTATCGTCAGCCGTGTCCCCAACCTGATTGTCAATCTCGTCGGCAACAATGTGCTGACAGCCTACTACCGACCTGCTGTCGATTGTATGAATGCCGACCTGATCCTGCAAGGCACTGGCTCGCTCACGGCTCGCGCCACTTCAAGTGGCAGTGATGGCTTCTCGATGAACTCCTCAAGCCTTACCATCCAAGGAGGCTGCTCCGTGCATATCGTAGCTGCAGAGACCGGTATCCTAGGTACCAGCAACAAAACCGTAAGTGTCATCAATTCAAATCTTACCGTAAAAGGCAATAACACCAGCTATGGTCCCATCGCTGAATTCGCCAACGTAACCATCTCCGGAACCTCCATCACCTCCCCAGCCGGCGCCTCCTACAACTCCTCCATCCGCCGTTTTGAACTGGATAATGCTTTGCTGGGGAATAAAGAACTCGTGATAGAGACCATCAACCATAGCCTCTGGGTCGCTGGTCATAAATTACAAGGTTCCGGCAACTATACCTTTACAGGTGATGGCATCTCTGGCTCGGCAACCTATAACTTCAGCACCAACACCCTTACGCTCAATGGTGCCACCATCTCTGCCTCAAGCAATGAACTGGATGGCATCAAAACCGAAATCCCAGGAATGAGAATCGTCCTTTCCGGTCAAAATACCATAACCTCTACCTCAGGAGACGGCATCTCATCCAATCGGTGTGACTTAACCATCATGGGAACTGGCTCGCTGACTATCTCATCCTATAACACGGGCATCTTTATGAACCGCGCTAACCTGACCGTCAATGGAACAAATGGCTGTGTCTTGACTTCAAATGGCCAGTTTTATGGTATAAGCTGCATCCCATCATCGTCAGGGAATAATCTTATTCTCACTTATGCCTACCTGAGCGCCAAAGGTACTCGCTTCAGCTCCATCAACGGATTCAGCTATGTGAGCATCTCAGGCACCAACATCACCTATCCTGCCAACATTGCCTACACTTCAGGCGATTACCATTATCTCAATGGGACAGGAGATGTAGTGAAAGACGATATAATGGTTGAAGCTTATAACCATAGCCTCTGGGTAGCAGGTTGCAAAATGGGAGGGACCAATGAGTTCACCTTTACGGGAGCAGGTATCTCCGGCATGGTTTACTATTCCCGTGCTAACAATAACCTTATCCTTAACGGTGCAACCATCCATGTTACAGATGATAATCCGGCAATCAAGAACGGTATCCCGAACCTCAAAATCGTTCTTCTTGGAAACAATACCGTTATAGCCTCTCATAATGATGGCATCCTGACGAATTATGCTAACATGACCATCCAAGGAACAGGTACCTTAGTAGTCGTATCAGAAGATAAGTCCACCACGGCAATTACCGCTGGACTGAGAGCAGAACACGCTAACCTGAACATCATCGGCGGCTGTAGAGTGCTTGCATCCGGAAATAGCCGTTCCATAATAGGTTCCGAAGGCTCTACGCTGACCATCAACGCTTCTCCGGTTTATTGTGGCACCTATTCTACTCTTGGCCGGCCCATTACAGGCTTCGACAATGTCATCATCTCTGGAATTGGACCTATGAAACCTATAGGAATCGCCTATAATACCAATTACCGCCGTTTCCAATCCGGTGGCGTTGGCAGTGACGTGCTGCAGGAAATCAGCATCGGCGACTTCAACATGGACCTGTGGGTGGTGGGTAATAAACTGACCTCCGGATACCATACCTTTACGGGTGAAGGAATATCAGGTTCAGTGACCTATGACTATTTCACCAACACCCTTACCCTCAATGGGGCAACCATCGATAAATCTCATCCTTCGTTCTCGGCACTCGTCCTCAACAAGATTCCTGACTTGAAAATCAATCTGGTTGGCTCGAACACGATAGCAGGCATCACCAAAACCGCTCTGACTTCGGAGAATGCCGACTTTACCATTCAAGGCACAGGCTCCCTCAATGCTTCATCCCAACAGGCTACCGGTATCTTTGCCTACAACTCCAACCTGACCATCAAAGGCGGATGCTCGGTGACTGCCTTCGGCAGTGCAAGAGGCATTCTCGGAACCAGCGGGAAAAACCTCCGCATCCAATATTCCAATGTGAATGTCACGAGTAATAATTACTCCGTCAGCGGCTTCGACAATGTGGGTCTTACAGGCACTACCCTGACCACACCAACCGGCATCGCCTATAATACCACCGACCGTTGCTATAAGACCGAAAACGGTACCGGAACGGCAGTAACATCTGAGATTGTCTATGAGACTACCAACCATAGCCTATGGATAGCAGACCATAAACTGGAAGGCTCCGGCACCTACTCCTTCACAGGGACCGGGATATCCGGTACGGTGACCTATAACTATAGCACCAATACCCTTACCCTTAGCAATGCGACCATCCATACGTCAGGAGCAAAGTCAGGTATCAAAAACGAAATCCCCAACCTGAAGGTCAATCTGGTCGGTACCAATACCATCACCTCTGCCTCAGGATATGCTTTCCTTACCCGATATGCTGATGTCACCATCAAAGGCACGGGTACGCTGAACCTGACTTCAACCAACTTCGATGCTCTCTATGCCAACAACTCCAATGTTACCATCCAAGGCGGCTGTTCGGTGAACGCAGATGGTTACAACAACGATATCAAGGGCACACAAGGTAAGATACTGACCATCACTTCCTCCAATGTGACGGCTCAAGGTGGCACCCGAGTCGATTACTATACCATTGGTGGATTTGATAATGTTGTTCTCTCTGGGACTACACTCACCCTGCCTGCAGGAGTTGCCTACAACACCACCAGCCGCTGCTTCAAGACTAACAACGGCTCAGGTTCCAATGTCGTGGATAAGATTATCATCGAGACCGTCAACCACAGCCTTTGGGTGGCTGGCCATAAATTGGAAGGCTCAGGCAACTATACCTTCACGGGCTCCGGCATCAACGGCAGCGTGAGCTATAACCGCAGTACCAACACGCTGACTCTCAACGGAGCTACCATCAGCGCCACCAATCCTTCATCCGGTATCGTGTCTTATATCCCGAATATGAAAATCCAACTGGTCGGCGCAAATACCATCACCAGCCAGTCAACCTATTCCCTCTATTCGAATTATACTGACCTTACCATACAAGGTACAGGCTCCCTTACGCTCACCTCGGGAGGCGACAACGCTATCTATGTCAATAATGGCAATCTGACCATTCAAGGCGGATGCTCCGTGAATGCTACAGGTTCTAAATCGGGCATCTTGGGCTCCTCCAACAAGAACATGACCATCAAACAATCCAATGTGACTGCCAAAGGTAACAATGCAACCTACGGTTCTATAGGCGGTTTCCTGAATGTCACGCTCAATCAAACCTTCCTCGCCACACCTTCCGATATCCATTATTATAATCAGCACTATATCCACTATAACACCAATAATGTGGCTACGGAGACCATCGTCATCGAGACCATCAACCGTAGCTTGTGGGTGGCTGGACATAAGTTAGAAGGCTACGGCACCTACACCTTTACCGGGACAGGCATCGAAGGAAATGTGAGCTATAACTATAGTAACAATACGCTTACCCTGAATAATGCTACCATCAATTATGCTTCGAATCACGCCATCCGCAACGAAATCCCCAATCTGACTATCAACCTCATTGGAACGAATACCGTCACTTCTTCAAGCTATTCGGCTCTGTCGACCTCAAATGCCCGGGCCGTCATTTCAGGGACAGGTACTTTGTTGGCGACATCCAATAATTCGCATGCCATTTATGCCAATGTCTCCGACCTGACTATCTCTGGAATGAGTATGGTGGTAGCCAATGGCGGCCAAGGCGGCATCTATGGCTCTTCCAACAAAACCCTGACGGTGAATGGCGCCCAAGTCCTTGCCGATGGCGGCAACTCCTTTGAATACGGGTCCGTCGGAGGCTTCAGCACCATCAGCCTGGTCAATGCCAGCGTGGCAGCACCAGCCAATATCGCATACAACAACTCTCATCGCCGCTATGAATACAACAATGGTAACGGCAATGCGGTGACCGAACAGATTACCCTTGGCAAGCTGAACTACGACATCTGGGTGAAAGGTACACAGGTCACTGCATTGAATGCCAATGACGTGCTGGGCGATGGTACAGTGAGTTATGACCCAAGCCTTAAAACCCTTACCCTCAATGGAACTGATATCTATGCTTCGTCAGGCGATGCCATCCGCAACGAGTTGCTGGATCTTACTATCAATATAATCGGCACCAATAAGGTTGAATCAAAATACCATAATGCACTTTCTTCGACCAAAAACATGACCATTACCGGTACAGGCCTTGCCACCTTCCAAGGCCATGAAAATGGTATCCGTACGAACGGAAACCTTGTGATTATGGATGGTTGTCGAGTGTACGCAGTGGGAAGGGGCATTGGCGACTATGCCGGCGTATATGGCGATTCAGGTAAGACGCTTACCATCAACCATAGCCTTCTCGATGCTAAGGAGACCTACAGCAGTAAAGGCGTCATCTATGGATTTCAGAATGTCAACATCATTGATTCCCGCATCGATGAACCTAAATATCCTATTACTTGGAATGCCTCCAACCATCGCTATGAAAATACCGATGGCGAACGGGTCAAAGGCCACATCGTTATCGACTATCATACCTACGAGCTCTATGTGGTTGGTACACAGGTCACTTCATCCAATGCAAACGATGTGCTTGGCGATGGTAAGGTCAGCTACGACCCTGGTACAAAGACCTTGACCCTCAATGGCGTGAATAGGTCAGCAGGAAGCAATAATGCTATCAATAATTCCATCCAAGGCTTGAAAATCAACTTAGTGGGTGTCAACACATTCACTTCCAGTGCTTCGGGTGTCATTTCCAATGGCAAGGACTTTACGATTGAAGGTAAAGGCCGTCTCTATGTGTCAGGCCGTACAGGCATTGAGGCCGCAAATTGTAATCTGACCATTCAAGGTGGTTGCTTTATCAATGCCTATGGAACCGGAAACGGTGCCTATGGCTCCATCCGGGGCAATGCTGCCAATACCCTTACCATCAATGCCAGCTGGGTGTCGACAACAACCAACTCTACAAGCGTGACGACTATTACAGGCTTTGGCAATCTGATTCTTACTGATGCCAGCATCACAACCCCCGAAAATGGATACTACTCTGTCCCAAAGATTTACGATGCCAACGGCAATCCATTCTATAGTCAGGTTATCGTCTCCCCGAACCCTTATAATCTGTGGGTTGCGGGCACCCAAGTCACCGCAGCAAATGCCAATGACGTGCTTGAGGATGGCAAGGTTCGCTACAATGCGGAAGAAAAGATTCTTACCCTGAATAATGCATCTATCTCAACTCAAGGCTACAAAGGTATCTACAGTGAGATTCCAAATCTCAAGATTGAACTTCTTGGCACCAACAGTGTTACCTCCACGGGCTACGCTGTCCAGTCCTTCGAACAGGATTTCACCATCCAAGGTCCAGGCAGCCTTACTGCAACGGGAAGCGCTGGTATCTTTGCAACACGATGCAACCTGGCCATTCGCGGCGGTTGTACGGTCAATGCGGTGGGTAATAACGGCTATTGGGACATCCGCGCTATTGAGGGTGCCCATTCAACCCTTACCGTCGACTGCAGTAAGCTGATGACCACAGGCCATACCTCAAGTACAATGTCGGCTATCATGGGATTCGAGACCTTGCAACTCGTTGATGTGAGCTTCACCACGCCTTCCAATGGCAGCTACCAAAATGGAGTAGTCAAGTCGGGCTCAACATCTTACTATGGTGATATCGTCATCAGTCCAACTCCATATCAGTTGTGGATTGCCGGTACTCAAGTCACCTCCGCCAATGCTCCCGATTTCTTTAATGATGGAACAATATCCTATAATAATAGTAATAAAACTCTTACACTTAATAATGCAACAATTAACGCCACAGGTCAGATAGGTATCAATAGCAGCATCTCAAATCTTGTGATTGAATTGGTGGGCGACAATACGGTCACCTCAACCTTGTCGGGCATCTATTCCAGCAAAGCACTCATCATCGAGGGCAGGGGCAATCTCAGCGTTACAGGAAGCCAGGGTATCTGCATGAGCTACTCTGACTTGACCATCCAAGGTGGATGTACGGTTGACATAACCGGCACTTCAACAGGGAATTATGCTGGTATCTATGGCTATGCAAATAAGACGCTCACCATCGACCGAAGCAAGGTGACGGTGACTTCAGCTTCAACGCAAAATACAGCCATACATCTCTATACCAACTTGAACCTGGTGGAAGTGAATATGACCACGCCTGCCAACGGAAGTTATGCCGACGGTGTGGTTTATAATAACGGCAATCCATACTATGGCCAGGTGGTCATTGAGCCGGTGAAGTACGACCTGTGGATTTCGGGCGTACAGGTCACCTCGGCCAACTGTGACAACTTCACAGCGGGTGTGCTGAGCGGCACGGTGTCATACGACTGGGAGGAAAGCATGCTCGTTCTCGACAATGCTACGATTACTTATAATGAACAAGGTACTCCAGTCATTTATTCCGACAATCTCTCGAATCTGTCATTCGTGTTGACAGGTGAAAACTATATCGTTGGCAATGATGGGGAAGGCTGTAATGCCATCGTGCTTCAGAGTCCGTATGACGAAAACGATCTTACATTTTATGGAATTGAGGGTGGTACCCTGACCATGAATGCGGATGTCAAAATGGAAGGTTTCTGGAATATTTATTTGAGTCAAACCACTGTATCACTCGGTGCTGAAGCTAGACTTTACACCACAGAGCACGACCAAAACGATGGCTTTGACATCGCTCTCAGCAGTTCACTGTTAAGAGCCTATTCCATCTATGGAATGGGAAGATATGGAGGCAATATAACGGGTGGCAGTATCATGCAGCCTGAAGGTGCCTATGTCGATGACCAAGAAGGAGCAGTGGTCCTGCAAGGCGAACTTGCTACTGATGTAGTCATCGGATGTGGCTTTGACCTTTGGATAGGCTCGACACAGGTGACCACACTCAACGCTGACCATATCACGGGCGACGACATTACCGGTAACGTCAGCTTCGACCCCGTCACCTATACACTTACCCTTAATAATGCCACAATCGTTTCGGATAGTGATGGCATTCATTTCACTCAGTCGGGCAAAATCCTGAAAATCAATTTGGAGGGCAACAATGTCATTGAAAGTGAAGGCGATGCAGGCGTGTTCGCAACGAACATGATTTATATCCAAGGCGATGGCTACCTCTTTACCATGGGAACGAATGGCATCTATTGCGAAAGCAATCTCACCTTCAGAGGCAACTGCACCGTGGAAGCCGTTTCAAGTGCTGAGGATGCTGCTGCTATCACCGGCTTCAACAATACGACGCTTTCAATCGAACAAGGTGTTACGCTCACGGCTATGAACAGTTATAATGGCAGCGAGAGTACCATCGATGGTTTCCGATACTTCACCCTCTCTGGAGTTGATATCTTGTACCCTGTAGGCGGTCGTTACAATACCACAACCCGCCGTTTTGAAGATGAAGACGGAAATCTGTACAACGACTTGGTCGAGATAGGCCTCAGGGAATACGACCTGTGGGTAGGGGAGATGCGGGTCACCTCCGACAACCGCAGCGACATCCTTGGCGATGGTACCATGAGCTATGACCCATCAACCCTTACCCTTACTCTGAATGGGGCTGTCATCGACTTCGGCGATGACAGCGGATTAACAATAGGTGTTGAGAATTTGAGAATGGTCTTGCAGGGAAACAACACGATTATTGCTACCTACGATGGCATTGATTTGCTCCGCGATGCCTCCATCCGCGGAACGGGAACCCTCACCATTGAAGCTCCTTATGGTATTTATGGCGATTATGTCGAAGATGCCAACTACTATCCATCCCTGGCCTTGGAGGCCGGCTGTACGGTGAATGTAATCGGTGAGTACCCTCTTACCATTGCTGATACCTTCACGGTCTATAATTCAACCTTCGATGCAAGCAATGATGGGGATGAAGTCTATCTCATATGCGAAAACCTTGATTTGAGGGATGTCTCCATCTCGACTCCTTTCGGCGCCATATTCGATGATAACACCATCCTTACACAAAATCATGGCTATCCTGATCATGTGGTGATTGGTCCTCAATACAACCTCTGGGTGCTCGACGACCAGGTCACAACAGCCAATTGCAACGATGTGTTTAACGATGGCACGGTCAGCTACAATCCTGAAACGAATACCCTGACCTTGAGTGATGCCCATCTTGGAACCAATATCTCGGGAATCGCGGGCGTTAAATCGTATCTTCCAGATTTGCAAATTGAATTAATAGGTAGCAATACCATGTCGGGTCCTGTAGGTCTCGAACTCTATGCGGATGCTACCATCCGCGGAACGGGTAATCTCTATCTTGAAGGTGCCCATGGCGTTCTTGGCCATTCAGCCAACCTGACTCTTGAAGGCGGTTGCCAGGTGATGATTGATGCCAGTTATGTCGGCGTGGACCTCCATTATTCAACGCTGAGTGTCAGCGCATCTACTTTACAGGTCGTTGGCGAAAGAACCAGCTCCTTGTCATGCGGTGACTTGCAACTCGACAGGACCGCTATTACCAGTCCTGAAGGCGTCCACCTGAATACGGATTCCTATCTCCTTGTCTATGACGCCGATGGCTCTGTCGTTATGGATATGGTGACTATCGAACCAGAGCGATATGCTTTGTCGGTAGCTTGCGTACCCGTAACTTCTGCCAATGCCTCCGATATTCTTGGCAATGGCAAGGTGAGTTATGACCCCGTCCATAATGTGCTCAGCTTGAATGATGTCACCATTAACGCAGCATGTGAAAGCGGTATTGAATCCCATATCGAGGATTTGACGATAACGCTCCTTGGCAGTAGCTCTATTATCTCTCAGGAAGATGGTATTGGCTTCTATCAGAACACCACCATCAATGGTACGGGTAACCTCACCATTGTTGCTGATTACTGTTTCTATGGCTATGACGAAGACTTAAGCTATTGGCCAGATTTGACGATTGAAGGAGGCTGCCAAGTTACTGCGTACTGCAACTCATCGAGAGCCTTGGCTGTTTATCTGGGAGAAAGCGAGGCGGGTGGTACCTTCACGGTCGACCGTTCCCATTTCGAATCCATCAATGATAACGAAAGTTCAGCATCTGTCATCTGTGGCCGCTTGAACTTGCAAGGCACCTGCATCTCTTTCCCTCAATATGGAAGATTTGATGAATCGACGTATAGAATCGTAGATGTAGATGACGAAGAACCAGACTATATCGTCATCTCAGTGATTGAATATCCACTTTATATTGCTGGCGTTCAAGTTACGGCTGCCAATGCCTATAACGTGCTGGGCGATTATAAAGTCATGTATTTTGACTCTTTCAATACCCTTGTCCTTAATAATGTGGATATCTCTTCTGCCTATGCTGGTGTTAGCAATGGGATTCCGGATTTGACCATTAAGTTGCAAGGCGACAACGAAATCACCTCCAGTGCAGCAGGCATCAATTCATCGAAAGATATTACGATAGAAGGAGACGGAACACTTGCCATGCTTGGAACTTGGGGTATCTACGTGTCGAATTCTGATTTGACGATTCAAAATGGCTGTACGATCACTGCCTATGGCTTTGGCACTGGAAGTAATCAGTCAGCTATCTTTGGAAACAACGCCCATACACTTACCATTGATGGTTGCTCGGTGACTGCTTCAACTGCAACGATGAACTATTCCGCCATCACAGGCTTCGAGTCGTTGAACCTCATTGATGCGGAAATGGCCGAACCTGAAGAGGGCGTTTATCAGGATGCCGATGTCTATGTCAATGATGAACTCTATCTTGGAGACGTCGTCATCGAACCGGCCAAGTTTGACTTGTGGGTTGCCGGTGTTCAAGTTACCGCCATGAATGCCCATAATGTGTTGGGCGATTTCAAAGTGCGTTACCACAGCGCCGATAATTCCCTGATGCTGGCGAATGCTGATATTGAATATGGAGGGGATGTGATTGTGTCATATATTGAAGACTTGACAATCAGATTAGAGGGCGACAACTATCTTACCAGTACTATGAATGATGGAGTTGCCATCGTCCTTTTCGAAGATGCAAGCATCACTGGTCCCGATAGACTCTTCATAGAGGCTGCCAATGGCATTATTGGCGATGACGCCTCTGTGACCCTTGCAGATGAATGTTCGGTTACCATAAAGTGCAAGGAAGTCTGGACCGTTAATGTGTGGAATGGAGACTTTACCATCGATAATGCGTATTTCAGAGCCTGGAGTGAAACTAATGACGATATCTATGTCAGTTGTGACCATCTCATCCTGAACCGCACGGAGATTACCTATCCTGAGAATGGCGCATATGTCGCAGAATATAATCGCTTCTATGACACGGACGATAATTCCGTTGATGACGTCATCATAGAACCGTATAACACCTTCAAGGGCTACGAAGATAATGAATGGAGCAATATCGTTAACTGGACCAGAGGCGTGTTGCCAACGGCGAACGATAGAGCGTATATCGGCAGCGACTGTGAAGTCGATGAAGCCGCTGTGGCCATGACCATTGTCAATGAAGATGGCTACCTGCTGACGATTCTGGAAGACCAACTACTCGCGGCAGATACCATCATCAATACGAATCGTGAGCATTTCGTCATCATGGATGGAGCAAGGCTGAATCATAGGAATGACGGCGTAGCGGCTACCCTTGAAAAGAATATCGTAGGTTATGGAGACAATAATACGGGAGGTTATTACCTTATCTGTCATCCATTTAGTGGTAGTCTTCGTATCGATTCCGAAGGAACGTCGAGTGGCACCAATCTGACTTCGGGAGCTTACGACCTTTATTATTATAATGAGCCGACGGCTTACTGGATGAATGTGAAAGATGAAAGAAATCCATTCCAGTCAGTTGTCGCCATGAAAGGTTTGCTTTATGCTAACCACGATGATGTGACCATCCGCATGAGTTCTAATGCGGGTCTGTATAAGACGACCAATGCTTTTGCTATAAATCTCTCCCATGAGAGTGAGATTATTCCTGGCTTTAATCTTGTGGGTAATCCTTTTGCCTGCAATGCTTCGGTGCGACTCTATGGCTCATCTGTGTATGCAGCAGATATCTATGTGTTGAATCCCGCAGGCGATGAACTGGTGTCGGCTTCAGCTGCAAGAGTACTTCATCCTATGGAAGCCGTGTTTGTCCAATATCAGGAGAATTATCCAAGAGCGCTGTTCTCGCCAATTACTACGGGCGATAATCGCGATATCCCAATGATAGAGGAAGATGTTCTTGAACTCAGTGTAAGCAAGGCAGACGATAAGGATGCAGTCCTCAACAATGTCCGCATTCACTTTGGAGAAGGATATAATGTCGACAAGCTCATGCTGAATGGCAACAACACCTGTCTCAGCATTGTCAGCGAAGGCAAGGAATATGGTTCCTTCTACGTAGAGGGTCAGAAACAACTTGTGCTGAACTTCAAGGCTGCTGCGGAAGGCACCTATACCCTTAGTCTTGGTGAGACTGATAGGGGAGTGACCCTCATTGATACCTTGACTGGTACCAAGACTGATTTCAGCAAGGGCGCATACACCTTTAAGGCTTCGCCTGAGGATTCAGTCGAGCGTTTTGTGCTCGTCTTTTAGCCTTTTACGGTGACCGTAGACAGTCATCCGGTCGCTCGTGTTTTTTGATTTGTAATCTACTTTATAAAGAGAGTTTTCTTTTAAACGGAAGACTCTCTTTTATAATTATTTAACACGGTTGTTAGTAATATTACGTATTGACAAGTAGATGTTTAATTTGTCTTTTTGTAGCGTCTTTTGTTTTATAGAGAAAATTATGCTTGATTTGATACTGAAAGTTCAATTTAATATTATATAAGTATGAAAAAGATTTTATCATTGTTAGTTTTGGTCGTTATGGCCATCACGGGAGGACGATGCTTCGCCACTAATTATGACATTTGGGTGGCTGGTGTCCGAGTCACTTCTTCAAATGCTTCTAACATCACTGGCAGTCACATCCAGGGCTCAGTGAGTTACAACCCAACAACGAATGTCTTGACGCTTAATCAAGCGACTATTGATGAACCGAAGGGTGAAAGAGCTGTTATCATTGTGAGCCAGATTGGTAGTTCGGGTCAATTCTCACATTTGACCATTGAATTGATTGGTGACAACTATCTTTCAGTCCCCGATTGGCGTAGTCACAGTGTTATTGAAGCTGCAAATTTGACCTTTCAAGGTTCGGGTAGCGTAACTATAGAGGGACGCAATCCAATCGAATGTCGTGAGTTGTATATTACAGGTGGTAGTACAGTATATGCTCTGGCAAAGAAATTTGATAATACAGACCATCCTGTTGCAATTAATGCAATTAGTGTTACAGTACAAGGCAGTACTCTGTATGCTTCAAAACAGTTGACGGATAATGATGATGCAACTCTTCTAGCTTATTCTTTGACGTTAGAGAACTCTCACATGGTTACCCCAACAAATTATGAGTTTGCGAATGGTAATATGATTGTTAACCATCAATTATATCAAGGGGATGTTGTAATTGTGCCTGGCGATTTCCAGCTTTGGGTAGCAGGAATTCAGGTGACTCCTTTGAATGCGTCCGATGTGTTCGGTGATGGTAATGTGAGCTTTGATTGGTATACGAATACTTTGACTCTTAATAACTCTCATTTCAGTTCACCAGAAATGGGTATTCAATCATTATATGATGAATTAACTCTTAATCTAATAGGAGAAAGTTCCATTTATGCAGACTATAATGGTTTGAATTCCACAGGAAACCTTATTATTCAAGGTTTAGGTTCTCTTGATGTTGAAGCTGATTGGTATGGCATTTATTCTCATGGAGGTGACATCATATTCCAAGGTGATGGCACTTTTAACATAACGGGAGGTTGGAATGGTATTAATGCAGACGGAGGAAATTTAATAGTTAAAAATGGTACAGACTTGAATGTTGTCGGAACACAGTATAATGCAGTTGTGGGTACGACTGGAAAAACCTTTTCAATTCAAAATAGTACTGTGACAGCTACTTCTCAAAGTGGTTATTATACTCCAATTCAAGGTTTTACGGACTTGGATATGGTGGGTTGCGGTATCTCATCGCCTTTGGGAGCCGAGTGGGATGCCACCAATCATTATATGATGTATAATGGCAGTCCTGTTATTGGACAAGCTGTCTCAATAGGAACAACTCCTTTCCCATTGAGCGTTGCTGGTCAGATGGTTACTGTGGTGAACTATCATGATGTCCTTGGAGATGGTAAGGTGAGTTTTGATTTCAACACCAATACATTAACTCTTCACAATGCATATATTGTTAATAACAACAATGACCCAGAAACTCGTGATGGTATCTGTAATCTTGGCATCGATGGCCTTGTCATTGAACTGGTTGGACAGAATACTATCAAAAAAGCATGCAATGGAATATATACTGAAATGCATTCCACCATCCTGACAGGTTCGGGCACTCTAACTATTGGTGATGATGTAACGTATGGTATTTATGGTTGTTATCCAGGGTCGTCCTTGACGATTGAACAGGGCTGTAAGGTCTACGTCGAAGGCGCTCAATATGGTATTGATATGCCGAATGGTACGCTGACAGTAAACAACACAGAACTGAGAGCATCCGGTTCTTTAAATGGTTCTATCAAGGTTCATCATCTGAATCTTAATGATACTGAAATAACCTCTCCTGCGGATGCCTATTGGGATTCAAACACTGGCTTTGTAAAGGTCGGAAATCAAAACGTTAAAGAAACAGTCGTCATTAAACCTATTAGTTATGACTTGTCGGTAGGAGGAGTTGCTGTAGACCATGCCAATTACTCAGACGTCCTTGGTGACGGAACGGTTTCATATGATCCTGTTTCGAAAGTGCTGTCTCTGGAGGATGCTAACATTACATATAACGGCCGTGGAATTAGCAATAAAATTGAGGGCTTAAAGATTAAACTTTATGGCAGCAACAGAATCGTTTCCAACCAAGGTGATGGTATTTATTCTGAAAAAGATTTGTTCATTTGTGGGGCAGGTAAACTTAATGTTTATGGCCACACACAAGGTATCCACATTCGTAACTCGAATCTTTCTATTTATGGAGGATGTTTAGTGGACGCTGTCACAACAGGTTCTGGCAATTTTTCGGCCATTCGGGGATATGATGAATTAAATAACCAGCGGTTCTATCTCAATATTACGGAGAGTGATGTCAAAGCTTCAGGTGCGGACCCCAATGCGTGTGCGATAGACGGATTCTACGATATAGTGTTGGATGGAAGTTCCATTTGTTATCCTGTTGGAGCTGAATATAGTTCCCAATATCATCGGATGAGATATCTTGGAGCAGATTATTATGGTGGTGTTGATATTTTATGCGACACCTACGACCTTATCGTTGGAGATGTACAGGTTACGAAGGCCAATGCCGATAGTATCAAAGGCCCAGGTATCAGTGGCACCGTGACCTACGATGCTCATAGTACTACTTTGACACTTGAGGATGCCACCATTGAGACAGATGAAATCTCTGCAATCTGGTCGGATATCAGTGACTTGACTATTGTATTAGTTGGAGATAATACGATTATTTCTACCAATAATAATGGAAAGGGTATATTCTATGAAAATAATGTACTGAATATCCAAGGAGAGGGTTCGTTGGAAGTCCATGCTGCATACGGTATCTATGCTCCATACACTCAATCTTCAATGTATGTGAATATCAATTCAAGAAGCCGAGTGATACTGGGTGACGATGACTCACATATGCAGTATGGCATTTGGGCAAGTAATGGTATTGTCAGTATCACCCAATCCTATGTTTGGGCCTATGGTGAAACTGCCTCTATCTTGTGCCAATCACTCACTGTCGTTGACGATGTGATTTTCTCACCCTATTCGGCTTATTGCAATGGTACTTATGTATGTTACTCAGGAACTAATAACCCTGTAAAGAATGAACCGGTAATCATAAACCCTATGCTTTCTATTCAGGGCATCACAGTGGATTCTCATAACTGCAACGATGTGCTGGAGGATGGTGGTTCTGTACATTATGATATTGCGAATACAACATTGTATCTGTATGATGCTAATATTGGGAGTGCCAATTCTAATTCATCAATGGGAATTTCCAGTTATATCAATGACTTGATTATTCATCTGCAGGGTGTTAGCAATGTGTCTGCCCAGAGCAATTATGGTTTGTATTCTAATGGAAATCTTATCATTGAAGGTCCTGGAGACCTTACGGTATGGGGCAATGATGGTAATATCGAAATACTCGATGGTAATCTGACCCTTCGTGATGTTTGTACGGTTACTTCTCATGCAAGTGGTATTGGTCAGAATCCAAGTGCTGTTAGAGGTTCACAAGGCTATTCGCTAACTGTCGACAGAAGTACCTTGATATGCTCAACTGACAGCAATACCGCTCCTATTTATCAATTCTCAAATTTGGTTTTGAACCATACAGAAATTACCACCCCATCAGGAGCAGAGTGGGATATGGAAGAAAGGTACCTTGTCAATAATGGCAACAAGGTTCTTGGTACAGTAATCATCGAACCAGAGTCTTATCATATTATTGTCGCTGGTAATGAAGTGACTTCCGCTAACTGCGCAGATGTTCTTAAAGACGGTTCGGTGCATTACGATGCTTATACGAATACTCTTGTTCTTCACAATGCAAGCATAACTTGTCCTTCTCAAGTTTCAGATGGTATTGAAAATGTAGATGCAGATGGTCTTACCATTTGGTTAGAAGGTTACAACTATATAACTGCCAATGACGATGGTATTGATACCTACTCCAACGCTACCACCATTACTGGTCCCGGCGAACTCTATATCGTTAGCCCTTATGGTATCTATGGTAACACGGTTGCTTCGATGACAATTGCTGGGGGATGCTATGTGGAGATTAATGCCGCCAGCTTTGGCGTTAATCTTACGGGCCAGGGCTCGTTGACGGTCGACCATGCTACTCTGAAGGCAGCAGGCAAATCTTTTGCAGCTATCAAGACCATCAATTTCACTTTGGATGGATGTAGCATCTCCAGTCCAACTGGTGCTATGTGGGATGAGACCTCACACTATGTGACCTCTGATGATGTTGTGGTTAAGGGTGCAGGCAACTATGTCGTCATTGAACCTCAGAGCTACAATTTGTGGGTGGCTGACGTTCAGGTGGATGAAATCAATGTAAACGATGTGCTGGGCGATGGTACCGTTGTCTATGACCCTGAGCAGAATGTCCTTACCCTGACCAATGCTGCTATTCAGAATGATAATGGCTATGGTATTCGAAACGAAATCTCCGGTCTTACGATTCAGCTCGAAAGCCTGAATGCCATCGTGGCCGACAACTCAGGTATCTATTCTACTCAGGACCTCACCATCCAGGGTACGGGTATGCTTATGGTCTCTGGCTCGGATGGTATCTACATGAGTAACGCAAACTTGACAATTGATAATACGATGGTTTGGGCTACAGGAACACGTACTGGAAATTATGCTGGTATCTATGGCAACACGTCTAAAACACTCACTATCAATAATAGTGCTGTTACCGCAGAAAACCCTTATTCGCTGTTACCTGTTTCCTTTGGAGATCTTAGCCTCTCAGAGGAATGTGCCATTACTGCACCTGCTAACACTGGATGGACCAACGAATATCATAGGTTCTATATCCAGGAAGGCGATTCCTTCACCTTCGAAATTTCACGCGTGAACATCGCACCTGTCACGAAATATGACCTTTGGGTAGCAGGCAACCAGGTGAATTCAGCCAATGCAGCTGATATCCTTGGCAATAGTTCAGCAGTATATACCCCTGCTGATAGAGTGCTTACCCTCACCAATGCTGAAATTCACAACATCTTGAGTGCAAATGTAGAAGATAGAGACGGTATCCGTAATACAGGTATCGAAGGCCTTACCATCGTCCTGATAGGTACTAATACCATCGATGTTGAAGACGACGGTATCAATACAGATTTCTATTCAACTACCATTACGGGTACAGGTTCGCTCTCCATCACTTCGAATTATGGTATCTATGGCGACGGCTCCAACACAACCGTGTCAATCGTGGACGGCTGTAGCTTGGAAATCGATGCTACATACAATGGTATAGCTACTAACATGGCTGATTTGCTGATTCGAAACGCAAGCGTGAAGGCTCGCGGTGAAAATGAATTCTCCATAGCTGCTAATACCCTTACCCTCGAAGGCTGTGAAATCACCTCGCCCGATGGTGCTCAATGGAATCCACAATACCAAATGGTGGAAGATGAGAATAATCAACCAGTGACCGATTTCGTGATCATCTCTCCAATGAAATACAATCTGTATGTGAAAGGTATGCAAGTAACAGCTTTGAACGCATTCGATGTGCTGGGCGATGGTACGGTGAGCTATGACGCATCACAAAAAGTGCTGACATTCAATAATGTAAATATTCATGAAAATACTTTAGCATTTGCTGTCCAAAACAAAGATGTTGAAGGACTAACTATACAATTAATTGGTGATAATACTATTTATTTAGGGGGTAACAGTATCGCCATTGATATGAGGAGAAATACAACTGTAAAGGGCCCTGGAACACTCAATATTACTAGTCAAAATGGTTTTTATTTAAGGGATGCTGATTTAACCATTTGTGATGGATGTTTGATAGACATCACTGCTTCCACCGTTAGTTTCAATACGAATATGAACTCTACGACTTTGTCTATCCGTGATTCGGAGGTGAGAACCACTGGCTTCAGTACTCCAATCATTGTTGGATATCTTGAACTTGATGGCTGCACAATTACCCAACCTCAAGGAGCAGAATGGGACCCTTCTATTGGCAATGTGACTCTCGACGGCGAAATTGTAACAGGACAGATTGTCATCTCTCCAGAGTCTCTCCCTCTGTGGGTGGGTGGAACTCAGGTGACAACACTCAATGCTTTCGACATCCTCGGCAATGGCCAAGCTGTCTATGATAGATTTGACAAAGTCCTGACACTGAAGAATGCCTATATTTCAACATTGGAATATGGTATCACAAACCAAATCTCCAACCTGACTATTAAATTGGAAGGTTCTTCTCTTGTGGAAGGCGCATGGGGCGGTATTTATACGGATGGAGACCTGTACATCCAAGGTCCTGGCGCCCTCTACTGTTCTGGTGGCGACGGCATGATGATTGACAATGCCAACCTCTATTTTGAGGAGGGCTGTAGTGTGACTTCCATTGGCCATGGCGGAAATATGTATGCCGGCATATGTGGAAAAACCGGTTTCAGTATGACAGTCACCAATAGCTCTGTGTATGCTGAAAATACGAATCCAGATGCTGCGGGACAAATCTATGGCTTCACCAACCTTAATCTCTTTGGCTGTAGCATCACGTCTCCTTTAGATGCAGTCTGGAACAAAACACGACGCCAGGTATGTGTAAACAATATCCCTGTCACCACCATGGTCTGCATCAACAATGAAATTTATGACTTGTATGTTTCTGGTGTTCGGGTAACTTCAGGTAATAGTTCTGATGTCCTTGGTGATGGCACGGTGAGTTTCAATCGTTCCGATGCTATCCTGACTCTCAACAATGCCAACATTGATTATTCAAATTACATCTATTCTACAGGTATTCTCGATATGCTTGACTACCTCGTTATCGAGTTAATTGGCGAGAATAGCATTAAGGCAGGATACTATGGTATCCATATGTTTGACGGTATTACTAGAATCCAAGGCGATGGTAAACTATCAATCACATCATCAAATGCTGGTATTTCCGGAACTGGTTTTGCGAACCTTGAACTGAACTCCTGCAATTTAAGCGTGGATGGCTCGGTGACTGGTATCGACATGAATGGGGATGGAACCATCCGAATCGATGGAGCAACAATTAAAACAAGAGGTGAAACCTATGGCTCACTTATGGCCGGAGACATTGTAATGCGTGGCGTGGAAGTATCTCAGCCTTCAGATGCCTTTATTGGACAACTCTATGAGAATGACATGTATTATGCCCTCGATGAGAATGCCAACATCGTCACGGATTGGACCTGGATTGAACCTCTCAATTCCTTCGAAGCTACCGTGAACAATTCATGGTACAATGCTAATAACTGGAGCAGAGGCACAAGACCAACCGCCAATAGCAAGGTGTATATCAATGCCAACTGTAATGTCGATAGATCTTACGAAGTAAATGAAATCTTCATCAAAGGTGATAATGTACTTACTATTAATTCAGATGTAATCTTAGAGACCAATCTCATCACAGGCCAAGATGAAGACTCATCAATCGATGATGACCAACTGGTGATTCTCGAAGGCGGTCAAATACTCTACTACGGTGACTACCTTAATGGTACTATCGAAACTTCTGTCAATGCTTGGGGCGAAGGTACTGGCTGGACTCTCATCAGCTCTCCTTTACGCGAGACCGATGTCGAAGATAATACCGACTTCCTCGATGTCGCTGGAAACCAATATGACTTATATAGATATGTCGAATCGAATCGTCATAACAATGAGTGGCAAAACTATAAACGAGTTGATTTCGATGAGTTTGACAAGGGTCGTGGCTACCTCTATGCCAACGTCAATGCTGTTTCTCATAACTTCCATGGCGCATTTAATATAGATGCCGTTACCTATACCGTTACCTATACTGCACCAGAAGATGACTATCCATTAGCTGGCTTCAACCTGATTGGTAACCCATTTATCCATAATATCTATAAGGGTAGTGGTGCTGCTATCAATAATGCCAACCTCGATAATGGCTATTATACCTTGAGCGATGAAGGTACTTGGGTTGCCCAAACCGATGATACTCCAATCCCTCCATGTACAGGTATTCTGGTCCGTACCTCGGCAACAGCCAATGTTACCATCACCAATACTATGGATGAACCTAACCTGAATAAAGGCGGCTCAAGAATGATTCTCGTGGTGAATGGACAAGGCTTCAACGACCAGGTCATCCTCGCAGAAGGCACCGGAAAGAGCCTCGTTAAACTGAATCATATGAATGCAGCAGCTCCAATGCTGTACTGCACCGAAGACGGTAAAGACTATGCTATCGTCGAAAAGCAAAACCTCGAAGGACAATACGCTCTTGGCTTCAAGGCAGCTACCTATGGTACTTACACCATCAGCCTCAGCGAATCCAATAGGGAAGTGACCCTCATCGATACCTTGACAGGCGCCAAGACCAATCTCAGTAAAGGCGCATACACCTTCAAGGCTTCTCCTGAGGATTCAACTGAACGCTTCATTGTAGAATTTTAACTATTATTGATTAGGTCTCATGTGACAAGAGTCTCCTGGATTAACAGGAGACTCTTTCGTTTTCCAAGAGTAACTAATTAATTGATTGATAATCAATAATATAAATATATGAAAAAGTATTTACTCATTCTTTTGGCCACTTTAGCCTTTTCAGTAAAAGCGTGGGCTACCTGGGATATCTGGAGTGGAGATGTATATTATAAGTTATACGGCTCTGGTTGGGCTGAAGTCGCGAAGCCTGATAACTGGTATGGAAAAGTCACGAATCGTGCGACAATCATGGATGTAATCTATCACGAAGGTTATGGCTTTACGGTCACGACTATTGGTGAGGATGCTTTCCGCAACTGTCCCAATCTGCAGATTGTGACGATAGGTGAAAATATCAACGAAGTGGATGCGAATGCCTTTACAGGTTGCGACGAAATTCATACTGTCTATTACAATGCACGCGACCTTAAGTCGATGTGCCGCACCCATGGTTTTCTCTATTCTGTTTTCGAAGACAGCCATGAGACCTTGACAACCGTGGAATTTGGCTACTTTGTGCAGAGAATCCCTGCCTATGGCTTTGCGGGTCTGGATCACCTGACTTCCATCAGCCTCCCTAATACAGTGCAAGAGATAGAAGATGGTGCTTTCTATAGCTGTCCAGCCCTTAATTACGTCGAAATCGACACACCAATACCTCCAGAGGTGGGGGCTAATTCTTTCGACAATCCTTCATCCATCTATCTGAAAGTGCCTTATGGCGGTCGCGAGAATTATAGAAATCACCCGATTTGGGGTCAGTTTCACTTCGTCGAGAACGAAACCCCTGTGGCCATCACCACCCAAGGTAATAGACTGTTTTATCTTCTCGATGAAACTAATCATACTGCTACCGTTGTCTTCCCGTTCCATCATGGCGGATGGGAAAATGAAACAAATAAGCCATCTGGCTCTGTGGTAATCCCAAACGCCGTCCAATTCGATAATGTTACTTATGATGTGACCGCTATTGGGGAACGTGCCTTTAGCGGATGTCCAAATATTACCTCTGTCACAATCGGTACGAATATCCAGACCATTGCACCTTCAGCTTTCAAGGGATGTGCTAAAATTGCCACAGTAAACTTCAATGCTATCAATTGCACGAGTATGAGGGGACTGGGTGTCTGGTCTGTCTTCGATGATAGTGTGGACGTGTTGACCACTCTGAATATCGGCAATAGTGTGACCCGCATTCCGGATCATGCTTTTGCTTATTGTTTGAAAATCAACTCACTCGCCCTTCCTCCATCAGTGGTCCGAATTGGTGAAAAGGCTTTCTTCGGCTGCTCGTCAATTCCAGGTACCATCACGATTCCTTCTTCCATCGAATTGCTCGGGAAAAGCGCTTTCTCAAACTGCATTGGTATCACGGCAGTGTCCATCGATATTCCCACCATTCCAGAAGAGGCTTTCTCCCATTGTTCAGAATTAACCTCTGTAACCTTAGGCCCCAATGTTCACGTGATTGGAAAAAAGGCTTTTCAATCCTGTAGTAAACTGACTGCGTTTACTATTCCATCATCGGTTCACACCTTTGAACCTTATGCTTTTTGGGGCTGTTCCAGATTGTCAGGGACCTTCACTATCCCCTCAACCTTGACCACTATTGACGTCGGTGCTATGGGATATACGGGCATCACAGGTTCTCTCACTATCCCGTCTACCGTGACTACATTAGGCTCGCAAGCTTTTTGTTCTTGTGAAGGTTTGACATCCGTTACCATCAATCTACCCCAGGTGCCGAGCTATTTGTTCCAAGACTGCACCGGACTGACCACTGTTACGATAGGACCTAATGTGACCCATGTGGGTGATTTTGTCTTCAGGGGTTGTACCAACATCTCCACGGTCAACTTCAATGCATACTATTGTAGCAAAATGCATTATGCTGATGATTATACCTATCGCGACTACTCAGCTTTCTATGATAGCAAATCCGTCTTGACAACCCTCAATATTGGAGATAATGTCAATTGGATTCCTCCCTATGCTTTCTTTTACTGTTACCGCCTCTCTACGCTGAACTTCCCAGCCTCCGTGAAAATGGTCGGCGATGGCGCTTTTGGATATTGCTACGGTTTGACGGGTCCTTTGACTATTCCTAACACCATTGAATCTTTAGGAAACTCCGTTTTCTTGAATTGCAAAAACCTTACTACCGTTTCAATCAATACTTCTACAATCCCTGCTCACACTTTTAATCAATGCAAGGCTCTTACTACGGTAACGATAGGCCCCAATGTGACGCTAATTGGAAACAGAGCTTTCGCATATTGTGACCAAATCACAACTGTTCATTTCAATGCCGTCAATTGTACAAAAATGATATTTGACGATGAGTATGGCTATAACAAGAGCTCTACATTTAATCATAGTACAAAGACCTTGACGAACTTGACAATTGGAAATCAGGTTACTAGGATTCCCGACTACGCATTTGTTTCCTGTAATCATATTACTTCGTTGACGATTCCAGCCTCTGTTTCTGAGATTGGACAAAGAGCTTTTTACTATTGTAGTGGTTTGAAAAACAACCTCATCATCCCTTCTCCAGTGACTTCTTTGGGTGATTGGGCGTTTGCATGTTGCTCAGGAT
>X415_White_Rhinoceros__coassemble_30_pt1 | contig 44625 bp, 36 predicted proteins | sample X415_White_Rhinoceros__metabat2_low_PE_005 | metagenome-assembled genome bin X415_White_Rhinoceros
ACACTGAAGGTGATTTCCAATCAAGGCTGTGTCATCCAAAGAGTGGTCGTGGAATGAATCCGGAATAATTATCACAAGACAACATAAATGCCATGAAATTTTTTTTCATTACATTCTTTCTTTTCATATCTCTTAGCATATTTGCCCAGACCGGCAAACAACAGGCTACAGAAATAGTGATGAATTCGGTAGTAGGCACACATGTCGATAATATTGATGTATTTGCCGATTCCTCACTGCAAATCAGTCCGTATTATCGGCTCAGTCAGTACGATTCCATTGCTTCGCCTTATTCGAGTTATTGGTTATACTTTATTGATGACCATCCATATAGCAATTGGGGTCATGATTGCCGATACGTTTTCGTTAACAGTGTCAATGGCGCAGTTTCCATTGTGGATGCTGAAATTCCTCCTTTTGGATATCGCAGCATGTTGGAATCTGTTTCTATTTCTTCGGTAGCACCCACCTGTAATGAACAATGTGCTACGCATTTTCAGACCATTGTCCCGAATGCCGATGTCAACGACAATAAATTTGCCTTGCTTATTGCCGGTCCAGATTGTGGTACCCAATTGGTGAAGTTTGATTTCTGGAATGCAATCAGTCATACCTACTGTTCACTTCTTGAACATGGCTATAAGAAAAACAACATATATGCTTTGGTAGGAGACGGAACGGCTTCCTCAAATGCCATTAATTGTCTTGACCTTGATGGACAGGGGGATAATGACATTTTGCCTTTGTGCTGTTCGGTTGAATATATCAGTAATACTATCAATAGTATCAAACAGAATATTCAGCCTTCAGATATTTTATATGTCGGTATCTGTTGTCATGGTGCTCCGTATGGGACAAATGGCGTCAGATTCAATCTTTGGAATGACGAACAACTGTGTGATACCGTGATGGCAAATTTATTATCAGGAATTGAATGTTCACAGATAATCTTCAACATCCAATCCTGCTTTTCGGGAGGATTTGCTGATGAATTAGAAAATCTTAATACTACAGCAAAAACAAGTTATATATGTAGTGTCAATGTTGAGCAACCATATTTAATTCAACCCTCTTTTATATTAACTACAGGTCTTGATGAGTTTTGTTATTTTTCCATCTCTTCACTTCGCGAGACTTATCCGTCCATTGATTCTGTATGGGTACAGGCTGATTCCGTAGGGCACCATAATGTCTCCAATTGGTTATATAGTAAATACGAAAAGGATTTTGATTCTTTAGTAAATGGGGGGAACCAGGATGGGGTTCATGAATTTGGAGAGACCATACGGTTGGCAAAAGAATATGATGATCAATTCAATGCTTTTGGTGCGTATCAGTATGACTGCGGCTTTATGGAAGACCTTCTGACTCTGACGGGGATAGGAGGTTATGTGGACAGTTGCCAGAGCGTTAGTGGGGACTTCCATGTCGAAAGGAAGTTGACTGTCAGGTCCGATTCCCTGACTCTTCTGGCAGGGACTGGCATGTATCTCTTCAATACCGACCTTGAGGTTCTCTCCAATTCGAAGCTGATACTGGAGGATACGGTTTCCATCATCGCCAAGACGGGACGTTGTCGGGTAATCCTTGGCGGAGAGACATCATTTGGTCACTATCTCACCTTCAGGGCCGAGGAGGGTGCCACGCTTGAGGTGATTTTCAACGAGGATCGTGACTTGGATCTTGAAGGGGTTACATTCGAGAACTGTACGCTGTCGCTTCCCTCTAAGAGCATCAGCATCACGGATTGCGTTTTCCTAGGAACCCCTATCACGGCAAATATAAACCCTGACATTTTAGACGCCTTCACTTTTGCCGTTGACAATTGCCGTTTTTCCCCTTTGTATTCCGATTTAAGCCATGCCATCTACATCGGACACTACAAGAATTATTCGGTGAAGAACTGCCAGATTGGAGAGAACGGCTATCAGTTCATGGAAGGAATTAGCGTCTTGTATTGCGGGAGCGACAGCATAGGGATAAGGATCATTACTAGAAATAGCGTGTCGGACTGTACCGATGCTGGCATAGTGATGTACCATTCTGCGGGCAACATAACGATGAACGAGATATGCCACAACCGCATTGGAATTAAGCTGCTTAACAATTGCAATATCGGACGGATTTCGGGAGACTGTCAGGCCACGGATCCATCCATGACCCAGTACATCCACAATAATGCTGACTGCGAAATCTACATCACCGACTGCAGCCTGCCGAACCGCATGCGCTACAATGTCATCAACCACACGGGCGAAGGGTGTTGGATACGACACGAATCGAGTGCTACAGGCGACTATCCTCTCCACAATGACACTTACATCGACTTTAGGTACAACCAATGGGGAAATGGCATCACGCCGTCGACACAGTTCTACACCGACTCAGGCCGGGACTTTGCGGTGGTACCGACATGGGTTATGGGCCAGTGTTACAACGAGCAGACGGATGGACTGGACCTTCTTGATGAAGCAGATTCGCTTTTGGCACGATGGGAATACGGACCAGCGAGGACGCTCTACAGGCAGATCATAACCGACTATCCGGAAACCACGGTTTCAAGCTCTGCCGCTCTGTCACTTCTTGAAGCAGAAAGAGCAGTGGGAGGTGACATTGAGACTTTGCAGGACTACTATCTGACGGACGGCATGATGAATGGAGACCCGACTCTGTCACGCCTGGGCAAGTGCCTAGCCAACGACTGTGCCATAGCACTCGGGAACTATGATGAGGCGTTCAATTGGTATGAAAAGGTCATAGAGGACCCGTCGACGGGTTTTAACGATAGTCTGTTCGCCACCATCGACCAGATGAACCTTGCGATGGAACTGGCCCACAATGACAAGGGATACAGAGTCAGACCAGGTGTCGTTGTCCCGATGAACAGCACATCGGCAGCGAATATGGAACAAAGGATGATCTCATCATTACCCTATGCGCAAACCACTCCGTCAATCGACGAATCAGAGTATGATAGAGACTATTTGCCCTGCCGGAATCTGCAAGCCGTTTTCAATGGCGAGACCACACTTTTGAGTTGGGAGCTTCCTGAAATACAGTCATCCGAAATGAGGCTGTCCTGGGCGAATGATATGGAATGGTCGGGATGCGGAGTGTATGCTGATCATGAACAAGCCGACGTGGCCCATAGATTCGATACAAGCGAATTAAAGCCATTCATTGGATGGAGGGTCAAAGATATATCTATGCACTTTATGGAAGTGTCAAAAATTTATGAGACGGATTATGCCAAAATATGGCATGGTGTCATGTTGGGACCTAATAATTTCGAAGCGGAAGTTGTCTATGAGTCACCTGGATTCAAACACATGGAGGAAAACTCTTGGATTACGATTACTTTGGATACGAATGTATATATTACCGAAGGTGAAGAGCTGTGGATAGGATACACTGATGTTAATATGTTTTATAGCTACATAGGGTTTTCTGCGGATTGCTATCCAGCGATACATTACAAGGGGAACCTAATTCGTCCTGTGATTCAACATCCCAACTTCTGGTATGGTCCGCTTTCTAATAATTGGTTGATATCAGCAACCATAGTGAGTCCGGATGGGACGCAACAATCACTTAATTCATACGATAAGCCTCAACTTACTGGTTGTGTAGTCCGTCGCAACGGGGAAATAATAGACACTTTTCATCAGCCAGAGCGTATTTATTATGAAGACACACGACCAGGAGAAGGTATGGTGGAATACTGTGTTTCTATGATTTATGATGACGATTGTGAATCTGAACCTGTATGTGTTACAGTGGAGATTCTTGATACGCCTGAACAATCTCAGAATCCTATACATGTTTTCCCGAACCCGGCACGTGAGACTATTCATGTTGAAGGATGTGAAGTATATGAGATTCAAGTATTTGACCATTTAGGGCATCATGTCGAAAGCCTTATCGGTTCGAATCAAATAAACGTGTCGGATTATGCTGCGGGTCTCTATACACTGAAGGTGATTTCCAATCAAGGCTGTGTCATCCAAAGAGTGGTCGTGGAATAATTCCACTCAACAAAAAAGCCGACCCTCTTGCGAGAGCCGGCTTTTTTTTATCGTTGGTCAATTTTATTTGACTTCTGCGGTCTTGAATCTGGTCTTGAAGATAGAGTAAACAGATTTTGCTTTTTCTGTGCTATTCATTTTTTTATCACTCATGATAGCCTCGGTCTCAGCCTTCTCCTGTGCAGTCTTGAACTTAATCTGCTTGGTGGCATTTGGGTCTGCAGACTTGACGGGCTTTTCAATTGGTTTAGCGGAGATAGTTCCCGAAGTAGTGGTCTCAGCAGCAGTAGTGTTGGCTGGCTTTACGGCTTCCTCCGAAGCTGGCTGATTGGAGGTCTGAAGCTTCACCTTCTTGGTGGTGTTGTTCTGAACTGCCTTTGAACCCGGTTGCTTTGTGGCGGTTTCTTGGGCTGCCTGTGGTTGTGCACTGATAGTGGTGGTGTTGGCCTTCACCTTATTGTCATTGTCAGCAGCAGAGGTGGTAACCTTTACCTTCTTGGTGTCTTGTGCATTTACGTTCTGAACCATGGCGATGTTAAGAGCAAATAGCGCCATCACGCCTAATACGATAGTCTTTTTCATGATAGAATTATTTAATTGTTATGTTTGATTTTTTATTTGACAAAAGTAATTATAACTATCAATAAGTGTGCCAGTTGTCATCGTTGTCATGGCAAAAAGAGACAACTGTCTCCGTAACTTAAGAATCGAAATCCGTTCTCTAAGGCAAAACGATAAGCTTCCTTCCATCGCTCCCCGATAAGGGCTGATACCAACAACAGCAAGGTGCTCTTGGGTTGGTGGAAGTTGGTGATGAGTCCTGTGATGACTTTCATCTTGTAACTGGGGGCAATCATTAAAGAGGTGCTGGCCTCGAGACGGGTTAAACCATGCTCATCTAAATAGTTTAGGATGTGCTGCAAGGATTCCTCAGTACTGAGAACATTGTGCTGCTCATAAGGATACCATTGGTCGACATGCAGAGGTCGGAGCTCGTGGCCTTGCTCGCTGAGCATCATGCCAATCCAATACAGACTCTCCAAGGTGCGGGTACTCGTCGTCCCCACTGGGATGATGTTTCTCCCTTGATGGTCGATGATATTTTGTATCAGCGACTTCCTTACGATGATGGTCTCAGAATGCATGGCGTGTTCCCCGATTTTCTCCGTGGCAACGGGGCGGAAGGTGCCGGCTCCTACATGCAGGGTGACTTCATCGAACTCAATACCACCGTCTCTGAGCTGTTTGATAAGCGGTTGAGTGAAATGCAATCCTGCAGTCGGGGCAGCTACCGACCCGTCATAACGGGCAAAGACGGTCTGATACCGGTCACGGTCCTCCGGCTCGGCATCACGGTGAAGATATGGCGGCAAGGGTATCTCGCCCGCTGCCTCCAAAACACTGGCAAACGACAAGTCATCCGGTGTCCAACTGAACTCAATCTCCGAATACTGGTCGTTGCGGTCGATGCGCTCCGCCGATAAAATAACCTCACGACCCTCAGCATTCAGCACCATCTGAAGAAGACCCTCTTTCCAACGCTTTGAGTTGCCAACAAGACATTTCCATCTCACAGGCGACGTGCTGCTGAATGCTACCTGATAGTCGTCGTCAGGCTCCAAACAGAATACTTCAATAGGGGTCCCGTTCTCCTTATGAAACTGCAAACGGGCACGGATAAACTTCGTCTCGTTGAAAATCAACAAGGCCTTGTCAGGTAAAAAATCGCCTATGTTTCGGAAGATAGATGCTCTTATCTCATTATCTTTCAAAACCAATAATTTCGAGGCATCTCTCTCTGCCAGAGGATACTTGGCAATGCGCTCCTCGGGCAAAGGATAATCGTATTCTTCGATGGATATGTCTTTGACGTCTATCATGCGTAAAAATTTGCGCAAAATTACGGTTTTATTTCTACCTTTGTACCCAAATTATCACATCTATGAAATATTGTATACTTTCTCTTCTCCTTGCTTTGGCATTTTGTGCCTCTGCACAAACCATTTTAGTCTCAGGTCTTCAGTCCGGCACCTGGTCGGCCGACACCATACTGGTCACCAATGATGTCGTTGTTGATGGCTCCTTAGAGATTGCCGCTGGCACTACGGTGCTCTTCGATGGTTTCTATGGCATCACCGTCCCCAAGGGTGCTACGTTCTCTGCCTTGGGTACTGAAGATGAAGGCATTGTGTTTACCGTGAATGACACGGCCAATTTCTATGTGTATAATGCTCCTAAAGGTGGTTGGAATGGCTTCTTGCTCGATCAGTCTGGTCCCGTCAGAATGGATTATTGCTTGCTTCAATACGGCAAGGCATCTGACACCCTCGACCAACATGGAGGAGCTGTCAATATCCAGAATTGCGATGATGTTGAATTCAACCATACCACTTTCCATAGCAATTTCGCCAGAGAACATGGAGGTGCCATCAATGCAGAGCATTCGAAGGTGACTATGCATAACTGCTGCCTCGACCATAACCAACTCTATACGAGCGACAACCTGTATTTTATGTATGGCGGTGCTGCCCGTTTCATCAACTGCGACGTGGTGATGGAAGATATGCAGTTTCTCGATAACTATGGTGCTATCAGCATCGGCGGAGCATTAAGTCTCGACAGCTGTTCTGTAATCATGGACCGTGCTGAGTTCCGCCGTAATATTGGCCTCAACGGAGGCGGCATGTACATCATGCGCTGCAATGACAAGGAATGCCGTCTGTCTAACATTCTCTTCGATGATAACTTCGGACAGCATTTTGCCGGAGCCATCGCTTTCTGCGATGCTTCTCCCGAAGTATATAATATGACTCTAGTTAATAATAGCTCTTGGGGCGTCAACTGTCAAGGCATCTTTTTCTATCAGTACAGCGCTCCTATATTGCATAACTGCATTATCTATCACAACTGCCCTGAAGATTTAACTCAATATGAATTTCCGGCTCAGATGTGGCTTTGGACTTTCGAAGACTACAAACCCGAAATGCATAACTGCCTCGTTGAAGGTGGAGACGAGTGGATTACCAACGTGGAAAACTTTAAGGTCATTGAGAACTTGATGAAGGACGATCCTCTGTTCGTTGATTTCGAGAATCACGACTTCCATCTCTCCGAAGAAAGTCCCTGCCGTGATGCTGGTACTCAAAACCTGCCATCCTATATTTTAGATGGTTTCGATGTGGATGGTCTGCCTCGCGTTGCCAATGGTCGCATCGACTTGGGTTGCTATGAATATTCTGCTGCATCTATTGGGGAATCTTCCACTCAAGATATCACATTGTGTGGAAACCCATTGAGCTCGAATAGCAGCCTTTCCTTAAATCTTGCACAGTCATCAGACTTGATGATGAAAGTTTACGATATGATGGGTCGCCTTGTCATGACCCAAACCTTTGGCTACCATCAGGCAGGTGAGGTTAACCTGTCGATTGGTTCCTTATCCGACCGCCTCGTTCCGGGCTGTTATATGTTGGAAGTCGTCTCAGCCAATGAAAACTTTATGGTAAAATTGTTGAATCGTTGATTTGATACTTGAAATGTCACTTAAACGTCACATCCCCAACACAATCACCTGTTGTAACCTGTTATCTGGTTGCTTCTCGATACTATTTTCTTTTAGTAATATGCCCGTGGCTGCAGCCATTATGATTTTCGTTGCAGGGCTATTCGATTTCTTTGATGGATTTACAGCACGACTTTTAGATGCTCATTCTCCTATTGGGGGAGATTTGGATTCCTTGTCGGATGTCGTGTCGTTTGGCGTGGCACCAGGAATGATTATGTATCATGTCATCTGCGACAGCATTACAGCTCCTATATGGCCAGTTGCAGGGATTGACCTCTTTGCTTGTTTCGCTTTTCTGCTTCCGGTCTTCAGTGCCGTTCGTTTAGCCAAATTCAATGTCGACACCCGTCAGACGGTTTCTTTCATTGGTCTTCCAACACCTCCGATGGCCATCTTTATGGCATCACTCCCTCTGGCATTCTGGCAAAAGGGTGTCCTGGGTCAGGCTGTCCTGAATCCCTATCTATGTCTCGGCATCGTCCTGCTGTTCTCCTTTATGATGGTGTGCAACAGGGGCTTTTTCTCTTTTAAGATGAAATCGGTAAAATGGAATGGCAATGAGATTCGCTGGATTTTCCTCGCCGTCGCCATCGTGAGCTTTGCTATCTTCCGCTTCGTGGCACTTCCGTTTGTATTGCTATTTTATATACTTCTGTCGATACTTTTTGTATCAAAGCCTGATTAAAACTCTTTCTTGTGAAGGATGAAGTTGTGCCCGAGATAGACATCGCGGACATGGGGGTCTTCTGCTAACTGCTCAGGGGTTCCTGACCTCAGCACGCTACCATCGAAAAGCAGGTAGGCTCGGTCGGTGATGGAAAGGGTTTCGTGGACGTTGTGGTCCGTAATCAGCACTCCAATATCTTTTTTCTTCAATTTGGCGATGATTCGCTGAATGTCCTCCACGGCAATAGGGTCAACGCCTGCGAAAGGCTCATCGAGCAAGATGAACTTTGGGTCGACGGCCAAGGCTCTTGCTATCTCAGTACGACGGCGTTCGCCTCCAGAAAGCTGTATGCCTTTGTTCTTACGAACATGTTGTAATCCAAACTCATCGAGAAGCCCTTCTAGTTTTTCTTTTTGTTGTGCCTTGGTCATGCCTTTTTTGAACTGCATCACCGAGAAGATGTTGTCCTCCACAGTCATTTGACGGAAGACTGAGGCTTCCTGGGCTAAATATCCGATACCCATCTGTGCGCGCTTGTACATGGGCTCGTTGGTGATTTCTTGTCCCTCCAAAAAGACCTTCCCTGCGAATGGTTTGATGAGTCCCACAATCATATAGAAAGTGGTGGTCTTGCCTGCACCATTAGGTCCAAGTAATCCTACAATCTCTCCTTGGTTGACTTCAACGCTGACTTCTTTGACAACGGTGCGTTGCTTGTATTTTTTGATTAGTCCTTCGGTGTATAGCTTCATCAGAATATTCCTTCCTTAAGAATGTCGTGTAAATGAATGACTCCTACATAGTTTCCGTTCTCGAGAACGGGAAGTTGGGTGATGCTATTGTGACGCATCTTGTGTAATGCATCCGCCACCAAGGCGTCTTCGTCGATGGTCTTGGGATTGGGTGTCATGATTTCTCTTGCTTTTACGTGCTCGATATCGGCATGTTTCAGCAACATTCGTCTCAGGTCACCGTCGGTGATGATGCCAATTAGCTTGCCGTCTTCAGTGACGGCGGCTGCGCCTAAACGCTTTTTGGTCATCTCAATAATCACCTGAGTCAAACTGTCGTCAGGCCCCACTTCAGGTTTTTCGTTATTAATATATAGGTCTCTCACCTTCAGGTAGAGCTGTTTCCCTAAAGCTCCTCCTGGATGAAACTTTGCAAAGTCATCTGTAGAGAACCCCCTGCATTGCATGAGACATAATGCCAAGGCATCGCCCATGACCAATTGTGCTGTCGTGCTGCTTGTTGGGGCTAAACTACCCGGTACGGCTTCATCGCCTACCGTGACGTCGAGGACGAGGTCTGATTGGGTTGCCAAGTAACTGTCACGATTGCCGACAATGGCAATGATTCTGTTACCCCGTAATTTGATTAAAGGTACCAGTACCTTTACTTCGGGTGTCTCGCCGCTTTTCGATAAAATTACCACGATGTCATTCTCCCGGATGATTCCCAAATCACCATGGATGGCATCCACCGCATGCATGAATACCGAAGTGGTCCCAGTCGAATTCATGGTGGCTGCAATCTTCTGTGCGATGAGAGCGCTTTTCCCTATGCCAGAAAAAATGAGATTACCCTTGCTCTCAAGAATCATTTGCACCGCATTTGCAAAGCTATCATCCAATAAAGGTATTAGTCCTTTAATTGCATCTGCCTCATTCTCAATGATTTGAGAGGCCATTTGGTGAATATTTTCAAAATTTCTCATTTTTTCTTCGATTTTATTTGCTCCGTAAGGAGAATAATATATAACTTTGTTGGAAGAATGATGTTCTTTTATTGACGAAACAAAAGTACAACATTTTTCTATCAAAGAGATTGAAAACGCACTCTAAAATATTAGAAAGCAAATCAAAGGAGAATTATAATGGCTAAGAAAGAAGAAACTACGATACACAAGTTGTTGAAGGAAGTATTCGGTTTTGACCAGTTTAAAGGCAATCAAGAGGCAATCATCAAGAGCGTGTTGGCAGGGAATAATACTTTCGTGCTGATGCCTACTGGGGGTGGTAAATCCTTATGCTATCAGCTCCCCGCATTGATGTCGGATGGTACCGCTATTGTGGTGTCGCCACTCATCGCTCTGATGAAGAACCAGGTGGATATGATTCGCAATTTCGGTGCTGACCTTGGCATCGCTCATGTGATGAATTCCTCTCTCTCGAAAGCTGAACTCCTCGAGGTTAAAGAAGATCTTAAGAGTGGCAAGACTAAGATGCTCTATGTGGCTCCAGAATCGTTGACAAAAGACGAAACGGTTGACTTTCTCCGTGGATTGAAGATTTCGTTTGTCGCCATCGATGAGGCGCACTGTATCTCTGAATGGGGCCATGATTTCCGACCTGAATATCGTCGTCTCCGTCCCATCATCAATGCAATTCGTCCAGGATTGCCAGTCATCGCTCTCACAGCTACCGCCACTGTAAAGGTCCAACAGGATATTATGAAAAACCTCGACATCATGGATGCCAAGGTCTTCAAATCGTCGTTCGACCGTCCTAACCTGTATTACGAAGTTCGCCCAAAGACGAAGGATGTCATCAAAGACATCATCAAATATATCAAGCAAAATCCTGGTAAATCAGGCATCGTATATTGCCTCAGTCGTAAGAAGGTAGAGGAACTGGCCGAGACACTAGTCGTCAATGGCATCCGCGCTCTTCCTTACCATGCTGGTCTCGATAGTCAGCTCCGTAAGGAGAACCAAGATAAATTCCTTATGGAGGAAGTCGATGTCATCGTGGCCACTATCGCCTTCGGCATGGGTATCGACAAACCGGATGTGCGTTTCGTCATCCACCACGACATCCCAAAGAGTCTGGAAGGCTACTATCAGGAAACCGGACGTGCTGGTCGTGATGGTGGTGAAGGCAACTGCATCGCTTTCTACGACTACGAAGACATCCACAAACTGGAGAAATTCAATAAAGGCAAGAATGTGGCGGAACAAGAGATTGCTCGCGAGCTGCTTAATGAAACAGTCACCTATGCTGAATCTGCTGTTTGCCGTCACCGTCTTCTCCTTCACTATTTTGGTGAAGAATACGATAAGGAGAATTGTGGGTCATGCGATAACTGCCGCTGTCCAAAAGAGAAATTCGATGGTAAAGACGACCTTAAGCTGGTCCTCGAAGCGGTTACCGATACCAAGCAACTCTTCAAGACGAAACATATTGCTGAACTGCTTGTCGGTAAACTGACAGGCGACATCAAAGCTGCTAAACAGGAAAACAACGAATACTTTGGCGCTGGCGATGAACATGATGAGAAATATTGGACCGCAGTCATCCGTCAGGCTCTCGTCAACAAACTCCTCTCTAAGGATATCGAGGAATATGGTATCCTGAAAGTCACCAAGGAAGGTCGCGACTTCATCAAGAAGCCTTATACCATCATGCTTGTCAAAGACCATGACTATGAAAGCACCGATGATGAAGAAGCCGAAGCTATGGCAATGGGCATGGGTAAGGACGGCGGTACCGACAAAACGCTGTTCACCATGCTGAAAGACCTCCGCAAGACCATTGCTAAGCAAAACAACCTGCCACCTTTCGTCATCTTCCAGGATCCTTCACTCCAGGATATGGCTATCCAATATCCTATCACGAAGGAAGAAATGACTCAGATTGTCGGTGTGGGTGCCGGTAAGGCTGAAAAGTTTGGTGAGCCTTTCATCAAACTTATCAAAGAATATGTCGAAGAAAACGACATCACCCGACCAAACGACATGGTCGTGAAATCCGTCGTCAACAAGTCAGCCCTCAAAATCCATATCATCCAGAACATCGACAAACGTGTGCCTCTCGATGATATCGCCTACGGAAAGGGACTCACCTTCGATGAACTCCTTACCGAAATCGAAAGTATCGTTGCTAGCGGTACCCGACTCGACCTCAACTATTATATCGAAGACAATATCGACATCTATCACCAAGAAGATATCCTCGATTACTTCCAAGAGGCAGAGACCGATAACGTTCAGCAGGCTCTTCGTGCTTTAGGCGAAGATGAATACGAAGAAGATGAAGTCCGTATCATGCGTATTAAATTTATGTCGGATGTGGGCAACTAATAAGAAATACAAAAGGGCGATAGTCTTGGCTACCGCCCTATTATTTTTTGTGGCATGTAATCACAAAGATAAAACTCCTCTGCCACAGACTCTGCTTACTGAGACTCAGATGGTCGATATCCTTACCGATACCTATCTACTCGAAGCAGAATTAAACTATAAGAAGTCGCAAGGCGATAATACGGACCCTCTACAGGCATCCTATTATCAGCAACTCTTTGACCATTATCAGATTGACGACTCTATCTTTCAACAGAATATGACCTTTTATTCCTATAAACGTGATGCTTTAGAACGTATCATGGATTCTGTTGTCAATCGAATCGCTGCTCTACACTAAGAGACCCTTATAAGTTATTCAGCCTTTGGAGTCTCTGGCTCTGGACCATATTGGTTCTCACCAGCATCGCCTGGCTTTGCCCACCAAAGAATAAGGATGATGGCGCCAACAAAAGGAATGAGAGCGAGAAGTAAATACCAACCACTCTTGTTGATGTCGTGAAGACGACGAACTCCTAAACCGAGATTTGGCAATAAGGTACCTAATGACCAGATACATGATAGAATCATTCCTAATTTTGGACCAAATATGCCGAGAATCAGACTGACAATAAAGCTGAACAGGTAGAACCACCAAAACTCAGGACGTGTGGAACGACCTTCAAATTCACAGTACTTTTCAGTTAAAACGCTCTTTACAATAGCGATAATGTTTTTGAATTCCATAGTGTTTAATATTAGTTAATAGAAGTGTTGAAAAAAATATTTTATTCTTTAAGCTTTTTGTAACGGAAGCGCTTGGGTTCTGCGTTGCCAAGGCGTTTCATCTTGTTTTCTTCGTATTCGGAGTAGCTGCCTTCGAAGAAGTATACTTGTGAGTTGCCTTCAAAGGCAAGGATATGGGTAGCGATACGGTCGAGGAACCAACGGTCGTGGCTGATGACCACGGCACAGCCTGCGAAGTTCTCGAGACCTTCCTCCAAGGCGCGAAGGGTGTTGACATCAATGTCGTTGGTGGGTTCGTCCAAAAGCAGCACATTGGCTTCCTGCTTGAGTGTGAGGGCGAGGTGCATGCGGTTGCGTTCACCACCTGACAGCACTCCGGCTTTCTTCTGTTGGTCGTTGCCGTTGAAGTTGAAACGCGACACGTAAGCTCTTGAGTTCATCTGGCGTTTGCCGAGTTGGATGAGCTCGTTGCCACCACTGATAACTTCCCATACGGTCTTCTCAGGGTCGATGTCGGCATGCTGTTGGTCGACATAGCCTATCTTCACGGTATCACCTACCTCGAAGGTGCCTGCATCGGGTTTTTCTAATCCCATGATGAGACGGAAGAGGGTAGTCTTACCAGCACCATTGGGACCAATAACACCCACGATGCCGCCTTGAGGTAGACTGAAGTCGAGGTTCTCGAACAGCAACTTATCGCCATAGGCCTTGGTGACACCATGGGCTTCGATGACTTTGGCACCAAGACGGTCTCCGTTAGGAATGTATATCTCGAGTTTCTCTTCTTTTTCTTTGACATCCTCGTTGAGCATCTTCTCATACGATTCAAGACGGGCTTTACCTTTGGCATGACGGGCTTTCGGGGCCATGCGTACCCATTCTAACTCGCGTTCAAGTGTCTTACGGCGCTTACTTTCGGTCTTTTCTTCCATGGCGAGACGGGCGGTCTTTTGGTCAAGCCAAGAGGAGTAGTTGCCCTTCCACGGAATGCCTTCGCCACGGTCGAGTTCGAGAATCCAGCCCGCTACATGGTCGAGGAAGTAACGGTCGTGGGTTACAGCGATGACCGTGCCCTTGTATTGCTGTAAGTGACTCTCTAACCATTGGATGGACTCGGCATCCAAGTGGTTGGTAGGCTCGTCGAGAAGCAGGATGTCGGGCTCTTGAAGGAGGAGACGGCACAAGGCTACACGACGACGTTCACCTCCTGAAAGGTTCTTCACTGGAGTGTCGCCATCGGGACAGTTGAGGGCCTCCATGGCGCGTTCGAGCTTGCTGTCGAGTTCCCATGCATCGTGCTGTTCGATGAGTTCCGTGAGCTCTCCCTGACGGGCGATGAGCTTGTCGAAGTCGGCATCGGGCTCTGCAAACTGATTGTTGATATCCTCGTATTCCTTTAGGATGTCTACAATCTCCTGGACACCTTCTTCCACGACCTGTTTCACAGTCTTATTGTCGTCGAGCTGTGGCTCCTGGTCGAGCATGCCTACCGAGTAACCTGGTGAGAATACGACCTCGCCGTTATACGATTTCTCCTTGCCGGCGATGATGCGTAGCAAAGTGGATTTTCCCGCTCCGTTCAGACCTATGATGCCTATCTTCGCACCATAGAAGAAGGAGAGGTATATGTCTTTCAATATCTGTCGTGACGGTGGTATGACTTTGCTCACACCTACCATCGAAAAGATGATTTTTTTATCGTCTGTCTGTGCCATGTTTTTGCCAGTTGTTGACCATTGGTTGTTGACCATTAGCCATTAACCATTAATTCTATTATTACTATAACTTTCTCTAAATATTCTAACTTCTAACTTTACGCGCCATTTCTTTTTCCATCACCTCTGTGGCTTTGCCCCAGTCGTAGACACGGTTGGTGAAGTCGAAGCCTTTCTGTGCCATTTGGGAAGCCTTGTTGCGGTCGGTGAGCAGGGTGATGATATGTTGTGCCAATTCGTCGGCGTTGTTGCCTACAAGGATTTCTTCATTAGGTTGTGCCCCTAAAGAGGCGTTGGCCAGAGGTGTGGTGATGGCAGGAATCCGCATCGACATCGCCTCGAGTAGTTTGTTCTGAAGACCCGTGCCAATACGCATCGGAGCGATGAAGATACGGCTTTGGGCGTAGGCATCACGGATATCGTCGAGCCATCCGCTGATGATGATACGGTCGCAGGCTGCTTTCTTCACATCGGGTGCTGGGGTGGCACCGGCAATATACATCTTGGCATCTGGGATGACTTCCCATACCTTGGGCAGAATCTCATTGGCGAGATAGTTTACCGCGTTGACATTCGGAGCATAGCTCATATTACCCGTGAATACGATGTCGTATTGCTTCTGCTGTTGTTGAGGAGCAAAATAATCGTGGTCGACACCGTTAGGTATGATGAGAATCTCGTCCTTTTTTGGATGAGGAATCAGGTCGCGGTCGGGCTCACTGATGATGGTCTTGACATCGAAATTGTCGAATATTGCAGCCTCGTAACGACAAAGTCTATGGTATTCCATATTGTAGATGGGTCGTGTGAGGGGTGATGCAATGTCGGCACGACGTTTCATTCCGTAGGAGAACACGTCCTGATAGTCGAGCGTCTTGGGGATGTCCTTGTAGCGTAGATATTCTGCGATACGCAGCAATTGGCCGAACAGCATGTCGGGTTGGTGCTTTTTGATGAGGGCATCGATTTGACGTGCAGCCTTGCGGTTATAATAGTAGCCACATTGCATAGGAAGACCCTTGAAGAAAGCTCGGGCTAGACCCAACCCAATCTGAGGCTTGGTGATTCTGATGAAATTGATGGACGAGCAATAGGGCTGCAAGGCACGGAATGCCAGCTGTTCATCGACTTTAGGGTCGTCGTTGAGCGCACACAGTATGATTTCGTTTTGTTTGGCGAGTTCCTTGATTTGGTTGTAAGCCCGTAATTTGTCGCCTTTTTCGAGAGGATAAGGTATCCGGGGTAATAGGACAAATATCTTCATACGAATGTGATTTTCGAGGTGGGTTTAATCTGTTCGTAAAATGCCAACAGTCTATCGATTATCTTACGGTTGTCGTAGGTCTCTTCAACGAGACGGCGGGCTGCTTTACCTATTTCAACGGCTTCAGCAGGATTGGCATCGATGCGTCGGATGGCTTCTACCATCTTGGCTTTGTTCTCTGCGATGATGATGTTGACGTCTTCTTCATAGAGGATGCCTTCGGCGCCGACAAAGGTGGTGATGACGGTCTTGCCCAAGGCCATCGACTCAATGATTTTGATGCGGATGCCACTGCCAGAAAGCAATGGAACGATGGCTACATCATGATTGGCCACAAACTCCTTGGCATTGGGGACTTCGCCGATGACGTCGACATGGTCGTTTTTCAAGGTGTTCAGCCATTCAGGCATATTACGACCGGCTAGATGAAATACAAAATGAGGTACCTTGGCCACTACGGCATCGAGACAGTTGTCGAGGAACCACCGGATTCCCTCTTCATTAGGCATCCAGTTCATCGAACCGATATGATAAAACTTAGGCTGTCCCTCAATCTCATAATTGGGAGTGAAATCCTCAGGATATACACCGTATGGGATGTCGATGGTTGGAGTAGCACAGTATTTTCTGAAGAACGAGGCATCCTTGCGTGTGATGGCAGCAATGCCGTCGACTTTTTCGAGTACAGAAAGCTCGTAATTTTTGAGTGTTTTTGCTAAATGATTGATATATAATCGTTTAGGTAAAAATTTCGTTTCTTTGGCGATACGCTCCCAAATGAGATGTTCCACGTTGTGGGCACGTAGCACGATGAGGGCTTTGGAGTGTTTGCGGATGGTCTCAATATAGGGGGCCATATAAAGCATCTCGAGTTGCACCACGTCATAGTCGCCTTCTTTCAGCACTTCGATGAGGCGGTTGTTGAAGTCTTTCGAGATGAAGCGTTCCACGTGGTACGACTTGTTGGAGAACAGATTCAGGAAGGCATTGAGGGGTTTGATGCGCAAATCGACGTCGATGAGTTCGATGCCAGTCTTTTTCTTGTAGTCATCGGGGATGTCTGCTTCGGTGACATTGAACTTCTTGCTGTTGACGGCCAATATTTTGACTTGGTGGCCTGCGTTGAGCAGTCCGGTGACGATGCTATTCATGGCCATGGGTCCGCCTTCGAAGGCGGGATACGGCGATTTGTTGCAGAGGAGCAATATCTTCATGATTCAGTGCTTTTGTGGTGAAATGTCTTTCGGAAGAATTTTTTCCAGCTTTCTCCATCGAGGAGTGCAGCGTCGGTGGTGGCCTTGAAGGTCAGGAAGAGTCCGATAGGGAAGATGATAATGGTCGATAGCCAGACTCCGATGAACATGCTGAGGCCTCCGTATTCTGCCGAACGTTCCGACACGGTTGAGATGATGTAGTATATGACAAAGAAGAGGACGGAGATGACGACTGGTAAGCCGAGACCGCCTTTTCGTATGATAGTACCTAAGGGTGCTCCGATGAAGAAGAATATCAGGCAGGCGAAGCTCAGGGTGAACTTCTTGTGCCATTCTTTTTTATGTTTCTTGATATTGAGATCTTGTCCTGCAAAGTCCTGACGGTTGAACGACACATTGTCCTTGGTGTTGCGTGCGGAGCCGATGGCAATCTCGAAGATGGCGGCTCGTTGTGATTCGTCGACGTCTTGGAGCAACGGCCAAGAGAGGATGGCAGTGGTATCTGCAGGAGCCGTTCGGTTGCTGTAGTTGTTGAGTCGATTAAGGAGGCTTTGGGTGAAGTTTTTTTGTCGTTCGGCATACCGGATTTCGAGCGAATCAAGGGCGGTATCTAACTGCTTGATGTTCATCATTGCCTGGTGGGTCTTGAACATATCCTCACTGGAACGGGTAAGGTCGAAACTCTCCAAGCTGAATTTTATTTGTTCTTCGCGGAACGACATGCGTTCGAAGGGTCGGTTAAACTTGAAGCTGTCCTTGTTGCTGTTGTCTTCGGTATAGTTATAGCCGTTGTAAAGGGTGAACAAGATGGTGCGTTGATTGGGACTCAGGGCCATGACTCCAGAGTCGGCGACCATGATTTTGTTGTTGCCGTCGCGGTCGGTGTGGTCGTAAATCTTGACTCCATAAATCGTGCTGCCGTCTTCCCCTTTCTTGTCGACATAGATGACATAGTTTTCAATGTCCTTGTAGAAGACGCCTTCTTTGATGTCGAACGCCAACTTCTGTTTAGTGATGTCGAAGAGCAGGGTCTTGAATTTCAGCATGGCCACTGGGTTGATGTTGTTGGAGAAGACGAAAGCCAGTCCGCTGAGCAGGAAGGAGAAGATGACTAAGGGTCGCATCACCTTCCAGATGGAGATACCTGAGGCTTTCATGGCCACTAACTCATAATGCTCGCCGAAATCTCCGAACGACATGATAGAGGCTAAGAGGATGGCCAGTGGTAAGGCCATAGGGACCAAGGTCACGCCGCTGTAAAAGAATAATTCTCCTAAAACACGGAATGACAGTCCTTTCCCGACGAAATCGTCGACATAAACCCATAAAAATTGCATCAGCAACACGAAAAGCACCACGAAAAACGTGAAGATAAAAGTGCCGAAAAACGATTTTACTATGAGTTTATATAGTTTCTTCAAGATGTCTCTTTTATTGAAAAGGCAAAGATAAGAAAATGTTTCCTAAGTTCAAGAAACCATATAAAAATAATGAACACGGATTTCACGAATCTTATGGAAACAACCATTTGATTCGTTCAATCCGTGTTCAAAAATCGAATCTTAGTGATTCTTTATTTTGTTACCAGGTTGAAGGTATCCTGAGCGATGACGAATTCTTCGTCGGTAGGATAGACCACCACGGTGACTTTTGAATCAGGAGCAGAGATGACGCCGGCGTCGCCGATGGTCTCTTTGTTGGCTTCATGGTTCAGCTTGATGCCGAGGAATTCCATGTCTTCGAGGATAGGTTCGCGCATGAACCAAGCGTTTTCGCCAATGCCACCTGTCATCACGATGAGGTCGGCACCGTTCATCACAGCCATATAAGCTCCGATGTATTTTTTCACGCGGTGAGCGAACATATTGAAGGCGTAGGTGCAGCGTTCGTCGCCGTCGATTTTGCCTTGACGGACATCACGCATGTCCTGCTTTCCTCCGGTGATACCTACGAGACCTGATTTCTTGTTCACCAAAGTATTCATCTCCTTGGTGTTGTAGCCTTCTTTGTCCATGATGTACATGAAAGCACCAAGGTCGAGGTCGCCAGTACGGCTACCCATGACCAGACCTTCAACTGGGGTGAAGCCCATGGAGGTCTCAACGCTCTTGCCGTATTCAACAGCAGCGATGGAGGCACCGGAGCCGAGGTGGCAGGTCACAATCTTGCTCTTCTTCCAGTCCTTGCCTACAAACTGTGCTGCCTTTTCGGCGACGAATTTGTGGCTGGTGCCGTGGAAGCCGTAGCGACGGACACGGTACTTCTCGTAGTATTCGTAAGGCACTGCATAGAGGTAAGCCTCAGGTGGCATGGTTGCGTGGAAGGAGGTGTCGAACACAGCTACCATAGGGATGCCTGGCAAAACGGCTTCCATAGCGTGGATGCCCTGCAAGCTACCTGGGTTATGGAGAGGAGCAAGGTCGCAGAGACTCTCGATACCTTCGATAGCCTTGGCATCAATCTTCACGCTTTGTGGGAAAATCTCGCCGCCGTGTGCTACACGGTGACCCACAGCATTGATTTCTTTCAGGTCTTTGATGACACCCATCTCTGGGTCGACCAAGGCCTTCAGCACCAACTTGATACCTTCGGTGTGATTCGGAATAGGAAGTTGCTCGTAGTACTTCTGTCCGTTATATTTGTGAGTGAATTCGCCCATTTCGAGACCGATGCGCTCAAGTAAGCCCTTAGCCAGGAGATGTGCGGTGTTGGCATTTTCCATATCCAGCAGCTGGTATTTAATTGATGAGCTGCCGCAGTTTAAGACTAATATCTTCATATCATTCTAAATTCAAAAATTCTTATTTCTTCTGAGCGATAGCCTGGTTACAAGTGATGGCGACCAGTTTATAGACATCGTCGATGGAGCAGCCACGGCTGAGGTCGTTACAAGGTTTAGCGAGACCTTGGAGGACAGGACCGACAGCTTCGGCGCCTGCGAGACGCTGAACGAGTTTATAGGCGATGTTACCGACTTCGAGGCATGGGAACACGAGGGTGTTGGCCTTGCCGGCGACAGGACTGTTAGGAGCTTTGCTTGAACCCACGGATGGGACGATAGCGGCATCAGCCTGTAATTCACCGTCGAGGAGCAGGTCAGGACGACGTTCTTGGGCAATCTTGGTGGCTTCGATGACTTTGTCAACGACTTCGTGCTTGGCGCTGCCCTTGGTAGAGAAGCTCAGGATGGCGGTGACAGGGTCAATCTTGGCGATAGCCTTGGCAGTGTCGGCAGTGCAGATGGCAATCTCAGCCAGCTGTTCAGCGGTTGGCATTGGGGTGACAGCGCAGTCGGCGAAGACCATCTTGCCGTCGGTGCCATATTTGCATCCTTCAGGAAGGAACATCACGAAAGCACCACTCACGCAGCTTACACCAGGAACAGTCTTGATAATCTGTAAGGCAGGACGGAGCATGTCGCCTGTTGTGGAACGGGCACCGCTGACGAGACCGTCGGCTTCACCAGCCTTGACTAACAGGATACCGAGGTACATGAAGTTCTCAGCTAACCCTTCAGCTTGTTCCATCGTCATACCCTTGTTCTTACGGATTTCATACAGCATCTCTGCGTATTTCTGACGATCAGGGTTGTTCTTAGGGTCGATGATGCGAGCCTTATCGATGTTCTTCAGACCGAATTCAGCGGTCATCTCTTTGATTTTTTCAGCGGGTCCGATGAGGATGACATCTGCTACGCCGTCAGCCAGCAGCTGGTCGGCAGCTTTTAATGTACGTGGTTCATCACCTTCTGGAAGCACAATGCGCTGCTTGTTGGCTTTGGCATTGGCAATGATTTCTTGCATTAAGTCCATTTTACAATTATTTTGTGTTTGCTATTTATGTTTTTATATGTGCGTGCAAAGGTAGGTGATTTTTTCTTATTTTTGCAACTCAAAATAAAGTTAGTAGTTCATGTTCGACTCTCCTTTTGTATCTTATTGGAATCCAACGGTTGACACGGCCGCTGCCTCTTCGATGCTTTCCATTGATTCGTTGGAGATGTCACAAGAAGTGCCTAGCTTCATCACTTCGGGCTTTAACGGTGTTATCAGTCCCATGATACGTGTGACTCATGAAGTACTGGTGGGTTGGAATCTTATCATCCTTGCCTTGGTGCTTCTCTTGGTTGTCGTCAACAAACAGCTGTATCCTCGTCAGTTCCGCCAGATTCTCTCTGTTCCAGGAGGTCCGGCTCATACCAACCAGCTGCTTCGTGAATGGTCACCGATGCGTAGCTTCCTTGGCTTTTCGTTCATGATAACCTATATCGTTGTCATAGCCCTGTTTGTGCAGAAGACCTGTGTCATCATGTCACGCGACGTTGCACGGTTCAATGACTTTAAGGTTTTTGCCATCATCAGCGGGTTCTGTGCCGCTTGGGTGCTGCTGCGCTTCCTAATCCTGTCATTGGCAGGCTGGCTCTTCCGACAAAAAGAGATTGTTGTACGACAAACAACAGTCCAAATTTCAGTATATACTCTGACGTTTCTACTCATTCAACCTGTTCTCTGGATTATTCTCTATATCCCTAATACTATCTTTGTGTGGATTGGCATCGGACTCCTGTTTATCGCCGCACTCATGCGTTTCGTAATTGAAATGATTGAAACACGAGTTGCAGTAAAGATGCCACCGCTTTATATTTTTTTATATCTTTGCAGCCTCGAAATCGTACCCCTGTTGGTTCTCGTGGTGGCAGGAATGCGGTACTTCGTACAAAGTGCTGTCATATAGGGAGTTAATAGGATGATAATGATGAGATAAAAAGAATTTTTTGCCCATAAAAAGCAGAGAACGAATGAAGATAAAATCCATTTTGGTATCACAACCCCAGCCGGCTGAGATTGAAAAAACGCCTTATGGCGCTATGATGAAGACTTATGGTGTCAATTTCACCTTCGAAAAATTTATCAAATTAGAAGATGTTACCGCCAGTGAACTCCGTCAAGAACATATCAAACTTCCAGAATATTCAGCTATTATCCTGACTAGCAAGAGCACTGTTGATCATTTCTTCAGAGTTGCCAAGGAAATGCGTTATGCCATCCCTGATGAGTTGAAATATTTCTGCATCAACGAGCAAACTGCTCACTATCTGCAAAACTATGTGCAATATAGAAAACGCAAAATCTTTTATGGTAATCAGACCTTCGATGAACTCGTTGAGGTGATTAAGAAACATAAAGATGAGAAATATCTATATTGCTGCTCCGACATCGCTTCCGACTCTACCTTTGATAAGCTGACCGCTGCCAAGATTGATTATACGAAAGCCGTCCTGTTCCGTACTGTTTCTGCTGACCTTTCCGAGACGGTCAAAATCGACAAATACGATATGCTGGTGTTCTTCAGCCCCGCTGGTATTGAATCACTCAAGACCAACTTCCCTGATTTCCAACAGGGTGAAGTCGCTATCGGTGGCTTCGGAACTGCTACTTGCAAAGCTATCGAAGATGCTGGATTTAAAGTCGACTTCCAGGCTCCTACCGAAACCGCACCATCTATCACTAAGGCCATCGAAGAATATGTGAAGGTGGCTAACAAGAGAAAGAGATAATCATTAATGGAGGAATTTCCCAAATATGAACGAATCTGTAAGCAAAAAGACATTGAATGCCTTTTTGAAAATGGGGCAGGCTTCTCCTGCTATCCTTACAGAGTCGTTTATAGATTCCATCCCGTTGGCGATAAGCCTGTGACTTGTCGCGTCCTTCTCTCTGTAGCAAAGAAACGTTTCCATCACGCCTTCAAACGCAACCGCGTCAAACGCCTTATCCGCGAATCGTGGCGTAAAAACAAATATATCATCTACCAAACCTGTCAACGCGACAATATCTCTGTCGACGTTGCGTTAGTGTATAATGCCACCGTCATCCACTCCTATGAGGAAATGATGAAAAAGACTGAAAAAGCCTTGAATGAGCTGGTTAAACGGTATGAAAAAGAAAATACACCTGCCAACTAAAATCCTGATTTTCTTCATCAGAGTCTATCAGGTAACCCTCTCTCCCTTCATCGGGAGAAACTGCCGCTATACACCTACCTGCTCCAACTACGGTATCCAAGCTCTTCAAAAATATGGGGCTATCAAAGGCTCCTGGCTTACCATCAAACGTGTCTTATCATGCAACCCCTGGGGCGGCAGTGGCTATGATCCAGTACCCTGATGTGAGTTCTGAGTTAAAAGTTAGAATATTTAGATAAAGTTATTGTCAAGTAATAAAGTTAATGGTTAATGGCCAATGGTTAACGGCCAATGGTAAAAATAATCCCCCTTATGAAAAAGATACTTTCCATCCTTGTCCTGACCCTGCCACTGATGCTGGCTGCTCAGGAAAAACAGAATAACTTCGAGATTGCCAAGAGCATCGATATCTATAATAGCCTTCTTAGAGAACTGAATCTGAATTATGTCGACGAGATTAACCCCGCCGAACTTAACGAAGCTGCCATCGATGCTATGCTCGAAGGCCTCGACCCCTATACCGTGTTTATCCCCGAATCGGAAATCGAGAATTATAAGCTTATGACGACCGGTGAATATGGCGGTATCGGTGCCTTGATTCAATATGATGGTGAATATGCGCGTATCTCCGACCCGTACGAAAACTGGCCCGCTCAAAAGGCTGGCCTCCAAGCCGGCGACGCCATCCTTTCGGTCAACGGTGTCGACACCCACAAAAAACCTACCGACCAAGTCAGCGAACTCCTGAAAGGTCAACCTGGTACCGATGTGACATTGAAAATCCGCCGTTATGGTGTCGATAAGCCTTTCGAAGTGACCCTGAAACGTGAGAAAGTCAAAATCGATAATATTCCTTATGCTACCGTCTTCGACAATGGCATAGGCTATGTCTCTCTCAGTGGCTTCACCAAAGAAGCTGCTTCTGAGATGAAGAAGCACCTCGTCGAGATGAAAGAACAAAATCAACTCAAAGGCTTTATCATCGACCTGCGTGGCAATGGCGGCGGTCTCCTCAATGAGGCTGTCGATATCGTCAACCTCTTCATCCCTAAAGGCAAACCCGTCGTTTCAACAAAAGGCAAATCCCAGTCATCTGGCAATGTCTATGCTACCCAGAACCAACCGGTCGACGAACATCTCCCTCTCGTCATCCTCGTCGACAATAGCAGCGCCTCCGCAAGTGAAATCGTTTCAGGCTCAATTCAAGACTACGACCGTGGCGTCATCATCGGCCAACGTACTTTCGGCAAAGGCCTCGTGCAAAACATCCTGCCTCTCACCTATAACACCCAGATGAAAGTCACCATCGCTAAATACTATATCCCATCTGGACGCTGTATTCAGGAAATCGACTATTCCCATAAAAAAGATACTACTGACATCAAAAAAGATACTCTTGGCAAACCTTTCACCACCATGGCTGGCCGTACCGTCTACGAAGGCCATGGCATCATGCCCGATGTCAAAATCGAACCCGAAAAATATGCCACAGTCACGGCATATCTGTATGCAAAGAACTATATCTTTGACTATGCAACGAAATTCGTTCACGACCATCAAACCATCGCTCCTGTTAAAGAGTTTACTATCGATGACGCTACCTATCAGGACTTTATGTCCTTTGTCAAAGAAAAAGAGTTCTCTTATACCACCGAAAGTGAGCTGATGCTCAAGGACCTGAAAGACGCTGCAGAGGCCGAAGGATATCTCGAATCCATCAAACCGCAAATTGAGGCTCTCGAAAAGCAACTCGAAGCCGATAAAGCGAACGACCTCGTCAAAAATCGTAAGGATATCGCCGAACTCCTCCGCCTCGAAATCGTCGGCCGCTACTACTACCAAACCGGTCGTATCATAGCCTCCCTCGAAAACGACCCGGAACTCAAAGAGGCCTTCAGAATCCTCCTCGACCCAGCCGAGTACAAATCCCTCCTTAAGCCTTGACCTTGCGCGAAACGACACGGCAATATGAATCAGTAGCCTATCTCATCGGCCTGATTCTCATGGCGGCAAGCCTCACCACCTCGCCGTTTATGATGAGCGTGTCGCAGTTCTATCTCCTCGCCGTCTGGCTCTTTATGGGTGAACCCGTCAAAACAAAGCTCAAGACCTTCTGGTCTTCTAAGATAGCTGTTGTAATAGTGTCATTATATCTGTTGCATCTTTTAGGATTGGCATGGTCGTCGGATTTCCAATATGCCTTTAAAGATCTTAGAGTGAAACTCCCTATACTGGTGCTTCCTTTGGTGATGTCGTCAATGCGACCACTGTCGAAGAGGCATTTTGACCTGTTAATGCTTTTCTATGTGCTGTCGGTATTCGTAGCCACCTGCATCACCTTTGCCGTATATCTCCGTCATCAATATACCGATGTCCGCGAGATTTCCATCTTTATCAGCCATATCCGATTCTGTCTCCATATCGTTCTTTCCATAGGCATCATCCTCTATTATATATTTACTCGTCATGCTCGTTGGTGGAGCTATCTGGTCCAGGGCCTTCTTATCGCCTGGTTCTGCTATCAGCTGCTGATTTTCGAGTCGTTATCGGGTTATGCTGCTTTAGCTGGAATGCTGTTTGTCTCTCTTCTGTATGTGCTCTTCAAGAGAATTCACTCAAAGGGCTTACGCTTGGCAGCCGTGGTGATACTGCTTGCCATTCCTCTTTCTGCGGGTTGTTATCTGTATCGTCTTGCTTCCAAGATGTTGACGATAGAGCCTGTTGAATTGTCGAAGTTGGAGAAGAAAACAGCTTTAGGAAATGACTATTGGCATGATACGGTATGTTTCTCGGTGGAAAATGGTCGCTATGTGGGTCTTTATTTCTGTCGTCCAGAGATGCGTGAGGCATGGAATGAGCGTAGTGGGCTTGATTATGATGGACTGACTATGAATGGGGAGAACCTTGAAGCCACCTTGGCGCGTTATCTGACCTCTAAAGAATTACGTAAAGATAGGGAAGGGGTTATGGCTCTGACCGATGAAGATATTCATAATGTTGAATCGGGTGTTGCCAATTACGAGAGCTGGAGTCATCCGGGACTCTATTCTCGTCTTTCTCAAACCTTGTTTGAATATCAGCAATATCGTAGACTGAACAACCCCAATGGGGGCTCTTTGTCACAACGTCTCGAATATACGCGGGCTTCACTTCATCTCATCCGTCAGCATCCTGTCTTTGGTGTTGGAACGGGTGACATTCCTATGGCGTATCAGAGAGCCTACGATGAACTGAATTCTCCTCTTGAAGCCCAGTTCCGCCACAAGGCTCACAATCAGTATCTCTCCATCACCGTAGGGTTTGGACTGATTGGACTTGTTCTTTTCCTTTTCATCTTGCTATTTCCTTTCTGTGCTGAGAAGCGCAATCGCACCTATTTATATAGCATCTTTTTAGCCATTCTTCTCATCTCGATGTTCCCTGAAGATACCATTGAGACCCAAGCTGGTGTGACTTTCTATGCATTTTTCAATTCTTTGTTTATCTTTGCCTTCTCAAAACAGGACAAAAAAGAATCAATATCATGAGACACGAACAGTTCATATCGGATTATGTCGTCTACGACGATGAAAAGGAACTTGACAGTCAAGATGCCATCCTTCTTCAGAAAGCACACGAAGCGGTTTCTTCGTCGTATGCTCCTTATTCACATTTTCATGTAGGTGCCGCTGTCCGTCTGGCGAATGGAGTCATCATCTCAGGATGTAATATTGAGAATGCGGCATACCCCAGTGGTTTGTGTGCAGAACGCGTGACGCTTTTCAGCGCACAGGCTCAATATCCAGATGTGGCTGTCGAAGCCATAGCTGTTACGGCTCATTCCGATGAGAAACCTCTTGATGAACCGGTCGCCCCTTGCGGTGCCTGCCGACAGGTGATGGCCGAAGTTGAACAGCGCTATCATTGCCGTTTACATATTCTGTGTCAGGGAGAAACAGGCCCTGTCATGGTGATGGATGGCATCGAAAGCCTGATGCCTTTCATCTTTACCAGCCTCACGCAAAAGTAAAGAGGAGATTCCCAAAGAAATTCCACAAAGTGGAAGCTCCTACTGCAACAACCTTACTTAGGTAGAAGTTCCATTTCAGTTTCTCGTTCAACAAATATACCGTCAGGGTGTCAATGCCCAATCCAATTAGGGCAACTGAGAAATACTTCAGATATTCAACACCCACCTCAGGATTGCTGCTCTGAAACGTCCACCAACGATTCAGCAGATAGTTGGTCGTGGCAGCACAAATGAACCCGATAATATTGCTGACATATTTGTTGAACTTGAGGATTTCTTTGAAAAACCACGTCACGCCGAAGTTGACGAATACCCCTGAAAATCCAACGACACCAAATTTAAGGAATTTTAAGATGAATTCCCGTGATAATGATATAGATAGAACTGGATGAAGAGGATACATTCTGTGATTTTTCGCTGCAAAGGTAAGCAACAAATTCGTATTTTTGCAAAAAATTCCAATCTATGGATGATTCCATTTATTATTCGGTTTATGAAGACCATCTTCGTGAGGAGTTGGTGAGGGTCTGTACTACGGCTGAATACCTGAGTGGCAAGCTTTTACGCTCCGACGACATTGATCAACGCTGGGATGAATATGCTCCTTATTATATGTCGGATGCTATGAAACTCATCTCCGATTATCCTACCGTCTCGGTAGCATGGGCTGCCTATATGGGCATGGCTGTTGCCAAATGGTGGGACTTGGATTGGGCTACTTATAGCAAATATCCCTATGAGCGTCTATATGGAAAGCAGAAGTTTGACGATATGGATGAACATATAGTGCAGCATATCCTTGGGATAAAGTTAGGTAGCGAAGAGGCTTTGCGACTCGAGAATATCGTACGCAGTCTCGCCACCACAGCCATCGGCTTCATCCGTCACGAGAATATCGAACCTCAGAGTCCTCGTGCCTTCTATATCTATGCCCGAACCGTCAAAGTCATGTATCAGATAGGCGCCGCCATCACGCTTCATAAATTAGGATATAAGTTCTGTGAGATTGGGATTTGATAAAAGTGTGTATTAAAAATGTCCTATACCTTAAAACAAATCGTTGAAATTATCGGAGGCCGTCTCAAAGGCTCCGAAGAGAGAGTGGTCGAAGACCTTCTAACCGACAGTCGACAGCTGGTAACTGCCGACCAGACTTTGTTTTTCGCCTTAGTCAGCGAGCGTAATGACGGGCACCGCTATCTTCAGGATTTATACGACAATGGCGTCCGTGCTTTCGTTGTAAATCATCTTCCTGAGAATGAGATGCCTTTGGCTTCTTTTATCATCGTTGACGACACCCTTGCAGCCCTTCAAACACTGGCTGCCTACCATCGTGCTCAGTATACGATTCCTGTCATCGGCATCACCGGAAGCAATGGCAAAACCATCGTGAAAGAATGGCTCGCCCAGATGCTGAGTCCCGACTATCCAGTGGTGCGTAGCCCAAAGAGCTACAACTCTCAAGTGGGCGTTCCTCTTTCCGTGTGGAAGATGGATGCCTCCCATCGCTTGGCCATCTTTGAAGCTGGCATCTCAATGCCCGACGAGATGACGCGTCTGCAACCCATCATACAGCCTACGATTGGTATCTTTACCAATATCGGTCAGGCCCACGAAGAAAATTTCATCAGCGCAGCCCAGAAGGCCGGTGAAAAGCTTACTCTTTTCAAACAGGCACAGGACCTCGTCTATTGCATGGATTATTTCGATATCCAACAGGTCATCATGCGCTCAGCACTGCCCGAAAAGGTGCGCCTCTTTACCTGGAGCCGCAAATTCCAGGAAGCTTCACTGTTTGTGACTTCTGAAAATCAGTCGGAAACCCAAACCACTCTGTCGTGTGTGTATCAGGGACAGAACCTGGAGTTCGTGGTCCCCTTCACCGATGCTGCCTCAGTTGAGAATGCCCTCCATTGCATTGCCACCTGCCTCCTCCTGAAGATGGATTCCCATACCATCGCAGAACGACTTCTGACCCTCTCGTCAGTAGCTATGCGTCTTGAAATCAAAGCAGGTATCAACAATTGCATACTCGTCAACGACTACTATAACTCCGACGTAAACTCGCTTTCCATCGCCCTCGATGTGATGAACCAGCAACGTCAGCATAAAGAAAAGGTCCTTATCCTTTCCGATATCCTTCAGAGCGGTAGAGGGGAATATGAACTATATTCTTCCATCGCCCAGCTGATACAAAATAAAGGCGTCTCTATGCTGATTGGTATAGGTGAAGCTATCTCTCGTCAGGCAAAACAGTTCCCGATGACGAGTTATTTCTTTAAGGATGCCAACGATTTCCTCCGTCATTTTCCATCGTCTTCCTTCCGCAACCAGACAATTCTGCTGAAAGGTGCCCGTGCTTTCGCATTCGAGCAAATCAGTATGGAACTCCAGGAGAAAGCCCATGAGACAGTCCTCGAAATCAACTTCAACAACCTGGTCAACAACTTCAACCATTACCGTTCTCTCATCAAGCCTGAGACAAAACTCATGGTGATGGTCAAGGCCTTCGGCTATGGAAGCGGAAACTTCGAAGTCTCTAACATCCTTCAGTTCCACCACGCCGACTACCTCACCGTGGCCTTCGCCGATGAAGGTGTCGAACTGCGCCGTGCCGGCATCAACCTGCCTATCATGGTGATGAGTCCTGAAGTGAATAGCTACGATAATATCATCCGCTATCACCTCGAACCCGAGGTGTTCAGCTTCCGTAACCTCGAGATGATTGAACGTGCCATGGAAGCCATGGGCGTCACTTCACCACTCAATGTACACATCAAACTCGATACGGGTATGCACCGTCTCGGTTTCTCCAAAAAAGAACTGCCAGAACTCATCCGCCGTATCAAACAGAATCCTCTCATCCATGTCCAAAGCGTATTCTCACATCTCGCTACTGCCGACAATCCCGATGAGGATGAGTTCACCCTCAGTCAAATCCACTGCTTCGAAGAAGGTAGCCAGATGATTGTCGATGCCTTCCCTCATAAGGTCATCCGTCATATCTTGAATACCGCCGGTATCACTCGCTTCACCCAATATCAATTCGATATGGTACGCCTCGGCATCGGTCTGTATGGCGTGCCAACCTGTAAGGCTGACGAAGGCAAACTCGATACGGTTGTCTCCCTCAAGACTACCATCAACCAAATCAAAGAAATCCCTGCTGGCGACAGCATCGGCTATAACCGTCACGGACGGGCTACCCGTGACCTCCGTATCGGTATCATCCCTATCGGCTATGCCGACGGTCTCTCACGACTCCTGGGCAATGGCAACGGAACCTTCTATGTCAATGAACAACCCGTCTCCATCATCGGTGATATCTGCATGGATATGTGTATGCTCGACCTCACCGATGTCGAAGCCAAAGAAGGCGATACCGTCGTCATCTTCAATGCCGAACACAAAATCAATGACATCGCCAAAGCTTGTAAGACCATCCCTTACGAGGTGATGACAAGTGTGTCGCAACGTGTTAAACGAGTATATTATCAAGAATAACATATTTATATTGAATTATATGAAAAAACTTATCCTTTGCCTCTTCGCCGCTGCTGCTATGCTCACGGCCTGCCATCAGAACATCTCTGAGGCTAATTACGACATCATCCCTTATCCCAAATCGGTGCAACTCGAGGGTCAGGGCGTATTTGTGTTGAACCCGTCCACAACAGTATTCTATGAAAATGGCAACGATGACTTGCAACGTAATGCTGCTTTCTTAAGCGACTATGTAAAGGATATATTAGGCTATTCCCTTCAGACTGCCTCGTTGGAAGACGAGAATGCTGAAGGCATCGTCTTGACGGTATGTCCAGATGCTTTTCAGGAAACAGAAGCCTATACCATCACCGTGACTCCTAAACAGGTTAAGGTGTTCGGCTCCGATGCTGCTGGCGTGTTCTATGGCATGCAAACCCTCCGTAAATCTCTCCCAATAGGTGAGGAATCGGACAAAGTAGCCTTGCCATGTGGCACCATTCAGGACTATCCTAACTATCATTATCGTGGCATGCATCTCGACCCAGCCCGTCACTTCTTCGACATGGATTCAGTGAAGATGTATATCGATATGCTGGCTATGCACAACATGAACACCTTCCATTTCCATATCACCGACGACCAAGGATGGCGTGTGGAAATCAAGAAGTATCCCGAACTGACGGAGATTGGCGCTTATCGTGACTGCACCGTCATCGGTCACAACAGCAACTTGTACGACAGCATCCGTCATGGTGGTTTCTATACCCAGGACGAGCTTCGTGACCTGGTGCAGTATGCTGCTGACCGTTATATCAACATCATCCCAGAAATCGATTTGCCTGGTCATATGCAGGCTGCATTGGCCACCTATCCCGACCTGGGCTGCACGGGTGGTCCTTACAAAGTGTGGAGTCGCTGGGGCATCTCCGACGATGTGCTGTGCGCTGGAAATGAGAAGGCTATGCTCTTCCTTGAAGATGTGCTGAATGAAATCATGGATGTCTTCCCGTCCGAAATCATTCATATCGGTGGTGACGAATGTCCAAAGGTCCGCTGGGAACAGTGTCCGAAATGTCAAGCCAAAATCAAAGAGTTGGGTATTAAGTCTGATGGCAGATTCTCAAAGGAAGACTATCTCCAGAGTTATGTCATGGACCGTATGGAGAAGGTCATCGAAGCCCGTGGCCGTCGTGTCATCGGCTGGGATGAGATTCTCGAAGGTCAGGTGGCCGACAATGCCATCATCATGAGCTGGAGAGGTACCGAAGGAGGCATCGAAGCAGCCAAGAAAGGTCACGATGTCATCCTTGTCCCTACTTCTTACTTCTATTTCGACTATTATCAAAGTGAAGATATGACTACCGAGCCTCTTGGTATTGGAGGTTATGTGCCTGTTGAGAAGGTCTATTCCTTTGAACCTGAACTCGAAGAACTGACCCCTGAAGAACAGAAGCATATCCTTGGTATTCAAGCGAATATCTGGACTGAATATATCGCTACTTTCGACCACGTGATGTATATGGCTTTGCCTCGTGCTGCTGCCTTGTCAGAGATTCAGTGGTGCAATAAAGAACAACGTGAATATCAGCATTTTGTTGAGCGTTGCCGTCACATGGCCGACCTGTATGATATCTACCATTATCGTTATGCTACACATATCTTCAATCCGACTCCTATCGTTGATACCGTTCCTGTTACCTTGGCCACCAATAAGCCAATCGTTTTGAAGGAACAGCCTTCGAAACGTTATTCGGGTAATGGCAAAGGCGCAGAAATCTTGAACGATGGTGTCTTGGGTAAGAACACCTATGGCTCGGGACGTTGGTTAGGCTTCTCTGGAGTTCCGTTGGATGCCACTTTTGATTTGGAAACACCTGTCACGGTGAGCAAGGTGAAGTACCGTGCCAATGTCAACAAAGGTTCCTGGATTTACAATCCTAAGGATGCCATGGTCTTGGTATCTGACAATGGAGTGGATTTCCGCGAAGTAGCATCTGAGGCTTATGAAATCACGACTTGGAACGACAAAGATGGCATCTTCAGCTATGAGCTGAGTTTCGATTCTGTTGAAGCTCGTTATGTGGAAGTCGTCATCAATGGCAACGACCTCCCTAAGGATCACGAAGGCTATGGTGGTCCTGCTTGGTTGTTTGTCGATGAGATTGAGATAGAGTAATTAGGCTTTCTTCAGTAAGATAACATAAACCGGGAAGTGGTCGGAATAGCCGCCCATCCAGACTCCGCTACCGAAAGTACGGAAGGGGAAACCGTTGTATTTGCCGCCATGCTGTTTCAGGAATTCCTTGTTGTGAACTTTGGCGTTCTTGAATTGGTAGGTGCTATAGTCGGTAGGCAGCAGGGCAGGGGTGAGGATGGTCTGGTCGAGAACGCCAGGAACATCGCTGTAATAGTTGGTTCCAATGCCTTTGATGTGTAAGTCGTACATTGGATTGAAGAATTCACCTTCTTTCAACTTGTCAATATAGCCTGTTGCACGCAGATATTTCGTCACGGTCTTGTTGGTGGGATAGTCGTTTAAGTCGCCCATCATGATGATTTTTGCATTGGGGTCGATGGCCATGAGAGAGTCGGCAAGATGACGGCACAGGGTGGCTGCAGCGACACGACCTGGCATGGAACGCTTCTCGCCACCATAACGAGAAGGCCAGTGCATCACGATAAAATGCATGGGCTCTCCGTCGAAGATGCCCGACACTACGAGTTGGTCACGGGTGATAAAATCAGGCTGGTCAGGAACCACGGTCTTCGTCGAAGTGGTGTTCGTCACAGTGAAATATTTCGGGTTGTAGATTAAACCTACGTCGACGCCACGACGGTCAGGTGAATCGTAATGTACAATCTGGTAGTTGCGGTCCTTTAGCTCAGGTTGCGCCACTAAATCTTCCAATACGGTGCGGTTTTCCATCTCGGAGAGACCTAATACGGCAACTCCGTCGGGCGTATAGTCCGTGCCAATCGTAGAGATGGCATAGGCCATATTGTGAAGTTTGGAGGTGTACTTCTCGGTGTTCCATTGGTTAGTGCCATTTGGAAGGAACTCCTCATCGTTCGTCAAGGGATTGTCGATGGTGTCGAATAGGTTCTCAAGGTTGTAAAAACCAACTAAGCCGACTTTGTAAGATTGCTGGTCTTGAGCTTGTACAGAGATGCTGCTGAGACTCAATGCCATGACGGCGATTGCTGTGATGAGGTGTCTTTTCATATTATTTCTGTTTGTGACGATAAAGTGATGCAAAAGTACAAAAAATGTGTATCTTTGCAGTTTTATTGAATGAAAATAGTTTTTTATATGAAGAAGCCCTTCTTTTTACTCGCTGTCGCACTGCTTGGCATGAGGTTATCAGCTCAGGTTGTGGACACGACGAACTTCCAAAGTCAGGACGTTCCGACCATCGTACTTTCGGATGCTGACTTCGACGAGACCTCGACATCTGTCAATGAGGCCTCAACTCTTTTGCAGTCGTCCCGCGACGTCTTTAACTCCATTGCGGCCTATAACTTTGGCTCTTTGCGTTATCGCGTCCGTGGCAACGACAACAAGTATCAAGATGTGATGATTAATGGTATCCTGATGAACGACCCGGAGACTGGACGTCCAGTCTTCTCTAACTGGGGCGGTTTGAACGATGCCATGCGCAACAGCGTGCAGACCGAAGGCTTAGGCCGTACTGATGCAGGCTTTGGCGGCATCGCAGGTCTGACCAACTACTCCACACGTGCCTCTCAGTATCGCAAGCAGGTATCGGTCAGCTACGCCATCTCCAACCGTTCCTACAACCACCGCGTCACCGCTTCGGTGGGTACTGGTGAACTTGCTAATGGCTGGTATCTCATGGCTGCTGCCTCTGGCCGTTATGCTGGCGAAGGCTACACCGAAGGCACTTTCTATCAGGCTTACAGCTACTTCCTCTCTGCTGAGAAGAAAATCAACGACAAGCACAGCCTCGATTTCACCTTCTTCGGTGCTCCTTCTACCCGTGGCGGCTCCGCTCCTGTTGTCCAGGAAGCCTACGACCTTGTCGGCTCTAATTTCTACAATCCAAACTGGGGCTACCAAACCCTTCCTGATGGCAGTCAAGTGAAACGTAACTCACGCGTCAGTTCCTATCATCAGCCATTTGCACAGATGACTTGGTATTGGAATCCAACCCAGCAGACTTCCTTCACTACCTCCGCTTATTTCTTCAGCGGTAAGGCAGGACAGACTACTCTCGAATGGGGTGAAGCTAAGGACCCACGTCCCGATTACTATCGTAACCTCCCAAGCTATTTTGCTGAGCACGCCCATTCCTCAGAAGAATACGAAGAACAACTCAATGCATGGCTGCAGCGCGATCCATCTGTCACACAGATTGACTGGGATGCTCTATATGCTGCTAATATGAACCATCTTTTCACCGTTCATAATGCAAACGGTACTACCAACAACATTACTGGTCATGCTTCAAAATATATCCTTGCAGAACGTCACTACGACAAGCTGCAATATGGAGCAGCCACATACTTCAAGCATGAGTTCGCTCCTAACCTCCATCTTACCGGTGGTCTTAACTTCGGTATTTCCAAGACCCACTACTATGAGATGGTTAACGACCTGCTTGGTGGTGACTACTACTATGACATCAATAAATATGCTGAGAATATGGAATCCAATGAATGCCAGGTCGACCTCAACAACCCGAACCATGTGGCCTACGTTGGTGATATCATCAGCTATAACTACCTCGCCAACCGTAATAATGTCAACCTTTGGAATCAAATCAACTACCTGGTCGGTAACTTCGACCTCTATGCAGGTGTCGGTTTGACCTTTACCCAGGTGTGGCGCACCGGTCTCTTTAAGAATGGTGCCTTCCCGGATGACTCATACGGCGACGATGCGAAACATAATTTCTTTGACCCTTCTGTAAAAGGTGGTGCTACCTACGCCATCAACGGCCGTAACCATATCGTCCTTAATGGTACGTATATGAGCAAGGCTCCTCAGTTCCGCGATTTCTACACCTCACCTCGTACCCGCAACACCGTTGTCTCTAACGACATCAAGAGCGAGAAGATTGGTGCTGTAGACCTGAGCTACGTTTATCGTACCCCTACCTTCAAGATGAGAATGACGGGTTACTATACCACCTATAGCAACATCATCTGGAACCGCAGCTTCTATTGCGAAAACGTCTATATTGGTTCTTCTGCTACTGGAAGCACCTACAAGAGCGAATTCGTCAACTTCGTCATGACCGACATCAGTCAAAAGAGTGTTGGCGCTGAACTGGGTATCGAATACAAGGTCACGCCTACCATCACCCTGCAGGCTGCTGCCGCTAACGGTATTCACACCTATACTAACAGACCTACCTTCTCGGTTTACGACGATAACAACGCCGAAGCTTACATCCTTGATGAAACGGTCTACCTCGAAGGCTATCACGTCTCCAACGGTCCTGAATCCGTTGCTTCGCTGGGTATCAAATACAACGACCCGAAGAACTGGTGGATTAGCATGAACGCCAACTATATGGCAAACATGTATTTCGACGTCAACCCTTATAACCACACCGAATACGGTCTCTCTCACTATGCTGAAGGCGATGTCCGTATCGAAGAAGTCCTCAATCAGACACCTCTGAAGCCTGCCTTTACTCTCGACTTCTATGGTGGTATGTCAAGAAGAATCAAAGGACATTATTGCTTGCTCAATGTCAGCATCAATAACATCCTCAACAACAAGAGCACCGTTCTCTATGGCTATGACCAACTGCGTTTCAACGCCAACGACCCGGATATGTTCCCGTCAAAATATAGCTATATGTATGGTACGAACTTCTTTATCAGCTTAACCATCCGTAAATAATTGTTCGTAATCCGGACTATGAGAGTCTAGAAAAATAGTAATAATAGTAATAATAGAAATATATGAAAAACTTACTCAGAAAAAGTTTAATGTTGGTTGCTCTTCTCGGCATACTGTTTACGTCTTGCAAGAAAGAGTATGACACACCACCTATCGCCGTCCTTCCAGTAGGTACGGTTTACACTATTAATGAAATCCTTGCCATGGAATCGGGCACTGTCTTCAATGACGATGCTTCCGTCTATGGTATCATCACTGCCGATGAGGTTTCTGGTAACCTCTATAAGGCTGCCTTCCTTCAGGACCGTGAAACAGGTAAGGCCCTCGAGCTGTATATGGATGCCACTAGCGGTGTCCGCATCGGTGACTCTGTCCGCGTCTACCTGAAAGGTGTCACATATATGATGTACAACAACCTGCCTCAGTTGGCAAACTTCGAACCAGATGGACATATCGTCATCCTGGCTAACGACCTTCCAATTGAACCAGCTGTTACCACCATCGCTGAAGTCACTACCGGTAAATATCTCGCAGGCCTCATTAAACTCGAGGATGTGTATTTCACCTCAAGAGCTCTCTTTGCAGACCCAGCAGGTTATGGCAACCGTACCCTTCGTGACCAATCTGGCAACGAAATCACCGTGCGTACCAGCAACTACGCTAACTTCGCCAACGACTCAGTCCCTGGCGGTACCGGTAGCGTGATTGCCATCGCATCTGTTTATAACTCCACTTGGCAGCTTCTCATTCGTTCCGCTAAGGAACTTGAATTTGAAGGTTATACCCCTGGTGGTGGCGTCGCTGGCGAAGTTCAGCCTCTGCCATACTATCAGTCCTTCTCCACCGACTTTGGTACTTATATGACTTACGACGTCCTTGGTGACCAGTCATGGGAAATCGACTACAACACTGCTAAGATGACAGGTTATGCCAACTCAGTGAACTATGCTAACGAAGACTGGCTGATTTCTTCACCTGTCGACCTCTCCGGCGCTAGCGATATTACGATGAACGTTTCTTATATCGCTCGTTATTTCAGCAGCCTCAACGACGATATCACCGTTTGGGCTTCTACCGACTATCAGTTTGGCAATGACCCAGCTACCGCAAGATGGGAACAGGTGCCTGCTAGCTGGACGTCAGGTTCTGACTGGGCTACCTTTGCTTCTACCGATGTCAACCTCAGCGCTTATGCTGGTCAAACCATCACCGTCGCTGTGAAATATCTCTCAACCGACGTGAAAGCTGGTACCATCGAGGTGAAGAGCATCACCATTGAACAAGGTGGTGTCACACCTCCAACTCCTCCAACCCCAGGCGGTGAAGTTCAGTCAATGCCATATTATCAGTCATTCGCTAACGAATTTGGCACCTATACTACTTACGATGTCTTAGGCGCTGAATCATGGATGATTGACTATCAGACTGCTAAGATGACCGGTTATGTTGGCGGGACCAACTATGCTGATGAAGACTGGCTGATTTCTTCACCTGTCGCACTGACCGGTGTTAGCGAAGCCAAGATGAGCATGACTTATATTGCCCGTTATTTCTCCAACTTGAACAGCGATATCACCGTTCAGGTTTCTACTGACTATGTTTGGGAAAGCAATCCTACCACGGCTACCTGGACGAATGTTCCTGCTTCATGGACTTCAGGTTCCGATTGGACTACCTTCGCAACAACCGATGTTGACCTCACTCAGTTTGTGGGTCAGACCATCACCGTTGCTGTGAAATATCTCTCCACTGAAGCCAAGGCTGGTACCATTGAGGTACAGAGCATCACCATCCAAGAAGGTGGCGGTGTTACCCCTCCAACTCCTCCAACTCCTCCAGGACCAGGAACGGGTAGTGGTACCGCTGACGATCCTTACAACGTTGGTGCAGGTATCAATGCTCAAGGCCAGGATATCATCGGTTGGGTACAAGGTTATATCGTCGGTGCTGTTAAGTCAGGTCTGACTTCCGTCAGTTCCAATGCTGACATCAACTGGAGTGCACCTTTCGACCTCGCCACCAATGTCCTCATCGCCGACGATGCTAACTGCACCGAGGTGAGTCAGTGCATCATTGTCAACCTCCCTGCTGGTAAGCCTCTCCGTACTGAGGTCAACCTGATGGATAACCCAGGCAACCTTGGCAAGCTTCTCGCTGTTAAGGGTAAGCTTCGCACTTACTTTGGTCAGGCTGGTCTCCGCGATAGCGGCGGTACCGTCAACGACTTCGTTCTCGAAGGTGGTGGTGTCACCCCTCCTGAACCAGGCAACCCTGGCGAACTTCAGAGTCTGCCCTATAACCAGATGTTTACCACTTCATTCGGCACCTACATCACCTATGATGTCAACGGCGCTCAATCATGGATGATTGACTATAGCACCGCCAAGATGACGGGTTTCGTTAACCCAGACCGTTATGCTAATGAGGACTGGCTGATTTCTTCCCCTGTCGATCTTGGTAATGTCAATAACGCTACCATGACGCTTAACTACATTGCACGTTATTTCGATAATGTTGATGATGAAATCACCGTCTGGATTTCTACCGACTATAACTTTAATAGCAATCCTACATCCGCTACATGGTCACAGTTACCAGCAGTTTGGACTGTGGGTGAAGACTGGAATACTTTCTATAACACCGATGTCGACCTGAGCCAATATGCAGGTCGTACCGTTTATGTTGCCGTGAAGTATATCTCGACAGAAGAAGCTGCCGGCACTATCGAAATTAAGAGCATTAACATTCACTAATATGTTAGCTGGTCCGTGGATGTTTCTTGTCCATGGACCAGCTTTTTGATACGATAAAAACTATGTCTGAAAACTTAGTCATTATCCCTACCTATAAGGAGAAGGAGAACATTGAGAAGATTATCCGTTATGTCTTCAATCTCCCAATGGCCTTCGATATTCTTATCATCGATGACAACAGTCCCGATGGTACCGCCGATATCGTGAAAGGCATGATGGGCGAGTTTGAAGGTCGTCTCCATATTCTTGAACGTCCCGGTAAACTCGGTCTCGGCACCGCTTATATCATGGGTTTCAAATGGGCTTTAGAGCGCGACTATCAGTATGTCTTTGAGATGGATGCCGATTTCTCGCACAATCCTGATGACCTTGCTCGTCTCCATGATGCTTGTGCTAATGGTGCTGACCTTGCTGTTGGTTCTCGTTACAAGACAGGTGTCAACGTGGTTAACTGGCCTATGGGACGTGTGCTGATGTCGTACTATGCCTCTGCATATGTCCGTTTTGTGACCCGCATCAAGGTGCGTGACACCACGGCAGGTTTTGTCTGTTATACCCGTAAGGTCCTTGAGACTATTGACTTCGATAGAATCAAATTCGTGGGTTATGCTTTCCAGATTGAGATGAAATACACTGCTTGGAAGCTTGGCTTCAAGGTTGAAGAAGTATCAATCATCTTCACCGACCGTCGTGAAGGTCAGTCAAAGATGAGTAAAGGTATCTTCCGCGAAGCCATCTTCGGAGTCCTTAACCTCCGTTGGAGAGGCATCACGGGAAAGATTAAACCGAGAAAGAGTTAGTAGTTATAAGTTCTGAGTTAGAAATTGAGATATTTAATACAAAACGGGACTATTGTCAACGAAGGCCTTACTTTTAAGGCTGACGTGGTGCTTTCCGATGGCATTATTGAGAAAATTATCTGTAGCGGTGCACAGCAGTGCGTCGCTACAGACCTTATATCTTCGTCCCAAATCATCGATGCCACGGGCCTATATATCCTTCCTGGTGCTATCGATGACCAGGTGCATTTCCGTGAACCAGGCTTGACGCACAAGGCCGAAATCTATACGGAAAGCAAAGCCGCAGTAGCTGGTGGAGTGACTTCCTTTATGGATATGCCTAACACCAAACCTCAGGTCCTGACTCAGGAACTGCTTCAACAGAAATACGACCTTGCCGCTGAGAAGTCCCTCGCCAATTATTCCTTCTACATGGGAGCCTCCAACGATAATATCGATGAAGTCGTCAAGACTGATTCCAAGAAGGTTTGCGGCATCAAGGTATTCATGGGCTCCAGCACGGGTAATATGCTCGTCGACAATGAGACTACTCTCAGCAAGATTTTTCAGAATGCACCTTGTTTGGTAGCTACTCATTGCGAAGACGAAGCTATCATCCAACAAAACACCTTAATCTATAAAGACCGTTATGGCAGTCGTGCTACACCTGCCATGCATCCGCTAATCCGTTCGGCCGAGGCGTGCTATAAATCCTCATCTAAAGCCGTCGAACTCGCTGAACGATACGGAACCCGTCTTCACGTGTTGCATCTCACTACAGCGCGCGAAATGTCGCTTTTTCGCAATGATATCCCTTTGAAGGATAAAAAAATCACTGCAGAGGTATGTTTTCATCATCTTTGGTTCAACGACAAGGACTACGACCGTCTCGAAAACTTCATCAAATGTAATCCGGCCATCAAGACGGAGGAAGACCGTCAAGCCTTGATTCAGGCTGTTTTGAACGGCAGCATCGATGTGGTAGCGACGGACCATGCTCCTCATACCTTCGAGGAAAAATGCGATTTGTATTTCTCTACTCCAGGTGGTATGCCAATGGTGCAGCATTCTCTCTGTGGCATGCTCGAATTCGTGACGAAAGGCATCATGGGTATCGAGAAGGTCGTGGAGCTGATGTGTCATAATCCTGCCACTCTATTCCAGATTGAGAAGAGAGGCTTCCTCAGAGAAGGCTATGCTGCGGATGTCGTCCTTGTTGACCCGAATGCTCCACAGATGGTGTCAAACGATAAAGTCTATTATAAATGTGGTTGGACACCTCTCAACGGAACTTTGCTGCATCATAGTGTGACTCATACTTTTGTCAACGGCAACCTTGTTTATGAGAAGGGAATCTTCCATGAAGAATCAAAAGGACAACGACTTGTTTTTGATAGAAAATAATATACTTATATGAAAAGAATTCTTGTATTTATATCGTTAATTATTCTTGTTTTTTCTGCTTGTAACCGTTTAGAGGAGCGAGTGATGTCGTCGTTTGACAATGGCCAGGCTCAGTACGTGAAGATTTATGACCGTCAGGGTCAGTGTATAGGTGAGAAGGAATACTATGAGGACGGCACTCTGAAGATGGAGGGCGAGATGGTAGACGGTCACCGTGAAGGGGAGTGGAAGTGTTATTTCCCTGATGGTAAGCCACAGTCGATAGGGTATTTCAAGGATGGCCTACGCACGGGCAAGTCGACCGTTTATCGTGAAACGGGTCAGCTTTACATGGAAGGTTACTACAACGAGGGCAAGAGCTGTGGTCATTGGACATACTACGATGAGCAGGGCTATGTCATCGGTGAAGAAGACCGAGGAGAGTAATTACGATTCTTTCATCTTCTCGATGAGTCGTCTTTCTTTCTTCGTAGGACGACCAGCGCCGCGGTCGCGGTATTCGGCCTTGTAGGCGTGCATGAATTCAATACGCTCGTATTCTTCTTTAGGAGTGAGGTCGGTGTAGACCTCGGGGACTTGTTTTGCTGAGACGCGGTTTTTGATAACCGATTTCACCTGGACTACTTTGTGCAGCTGTTCAATCTGAACCTGGATGATGTCGCCTTCCTTGACTTCGCGGGAAGGTTTGACGGCCGTGTCGTTAATCTTCACCTTGCCGCCACGAATTGCATCAGAAGCTATGGCGCGGGTCTTGAATAACCGTGCAGCCCACAGCCATTTATCCATCCTGACGATGTTTTCTTCGTTATCCATAAAATGCGATGAAAGGAGAAATCAAAAATTATTTCTCTTTAAATAGAAGCTGAAGCGGTACCCCAGTGAAGTTCCAGTTTTCACGAATCTTGTTTTCCAGGAAACGCTCATAAGAATCTTTCACATCCTTCGGCAGGTTGCAGAAGAAGATGAACTGAGGGAATACACTCTTAAGCTGGGTGATGTATTTAATCTTGATATAACGTCCACGGGATGCTGCCGGTGGTGGCACGGAGCCGATGACCTCGAGCATGACATCGTTGAGTTCGCGTACGGGAATGCGGCGTTCACGGTTCTCATACACCTGATGAGCCATCTCCAGTACCTTGTAGATACGCTGCTTGTTGAGGGCAGAGGTGAAGATGATAGGATAGTCGGTGAAAGGAGCCGTGCGGTTTCTGATTTCTTGCTCAAAGGCGAGGTGGGTGTTGGAGTCCTTGTCGATGAGGTCCCATTTGTTGACGACTACGACGAGACCCTTGCGGTTTTTCTCGATGAGACGCAGGATGTTCATGTCCTGAGCCTCAAATCCGTCCTGTGCGTCGAGCATCAAGATGGCTACGTCGCAGTTTTCGATGGCACGGATGGAACGCATCACGGAATAGAATTCAATATCTTCTGACACCTTGCTTTTCTTACGCAGTCCTGCCGTGTCGACAAGCGTAAAGTCCATGCCAAAGGCATTGTAGCGTGTGTCGTTGCTATCGCGTGTAGTGCCAGCGATGTTGGTGACGATATGACGGTCGGTGCCGAGGAAAGCGTTGATGAGTGAGGACTTTCCGACGTTAGGACGACCTACCACAGCGAATCGTGGCAGCTCGGTGTCGAAGTCGGTAGTGTCGCTTGGCAGGAGCTCGGTGATGCGGTCCAACAGCTCACCGGTGCCGCTTCCAGTCATGGCAGAGATGCCATAAGGCTCGCCCAGTCCCAATGCATAGAACTCAGCAGTCTCGCCTTCTTTGTTAGGCTCGTCAATTTTGTTGACGGCGAGGACCACTGGCTTCTTTTGTTGACGGAGCAGGAGGGCGACATCCTCATCGAGGACATGCAGTCCGCTGCGACCGTCGACGACGAAGACGATGATGTCGGCCTCATCGATGGCTAACTCTACTTGTTTGCGAATCTCTTCTTCGAAGATGTCATCGGAGCCGATGACATATCCTCCTGTATCGATGACTGTGAACTCTTTGCCGTTCCAGTCGCTCTTTCCATAGTGACGGTCTCTGGTAACACCACTCGTCTCTTCCACGATGGCCTGACGCTGCTTCAGCAGACGATTAAACAATGTCGACTTTCCGACGTTAGGTCTCCCCACAATAGCTACAATATTTGACATGATCGTGTGTGTCTTGATTTGCGCTGCAAAGGTACGATTTTTTTATTAAAGCTTCGTAGCCGAAGCGTTTAAGTTCGGTCTCGTTGTCGCGCCAGTCCTTGTCGACCTTAACAAACAACTCTAAGAAGATTTTCTTGCCAGTGAATTCCTCGATGTCGGTGCGTGCCTGCATGCCAAGTTTCTTGATGGCAGAGCCGCCCTTGCCGATGATGATGGCCTTCTGTGAGTCGCGTGCGACGTAGATAGAAGAACGAATCACGATGCGCTTGTCACTCTCTTCGTAAGAGTCGACTTCAACTTGTACGGAGTAAGGAATCTCCTGCTGATAGTTAAGGAGAATCTTCTCACGGATGATTTCAGTGATGAAGAATCGCATCGACTTGTCGGTGAGTTCATCCTTAGGGAAATAAGGAGGACAAACGGGTAACTTCCCGATAATCTGCTCGAAGACGTTCTCTATGTTTGCGTTATGTTGGGCAGAGATAGGGAAGACGCAGGCTTTTGGGAGCTCGTTCTCCCAGAACTCTACGGCCTTGAACAACTCTTCCTGATTCGAGAGGTCGATTTTATTGATAAGGACGAAGACGGGGATATCGGTTTGTTTCAGACGCTCGACAGTCTTCTCTTCGATTTTCTTGTCGGTGATATCGACGACAAAGAGGATAAGGTCGGCATCGATGAGAGCCACGTTGACGAACTGATTCATGATTTCGTGCATCTTATATGACGGGTTCTTGATGATGCCTGGCGTGTCGGAAAACACGATTTGGAAGTCATCACCGTTCACGATGCCCAAAATACGGTGTCGTGTGGTCTGTGCTTTGGACGTTATGATAGAGATTTTCTCGCCAACGAGTTGGTTCATCAGTGTCGATTTGCCCACGTTTGGCTTTCCTATTATATTGACATACCCTGCTTTATGCTCCATTTTAAAAAAATTAAGAAAAA
>X415_White_Rhinoceros__coassemble_37_pt1 | contig 39806 bp, 16 predicted proteins | sample X415_White_Rhinoceros__metabat2_low_PE_005 | metagenome-assembled genome bin X415_White_Rhinoceros
TGCTCAATACGATGGTTGGATTGACCTCTTCGGTTGGGGCACCAGTGGCTATAACCATGGTGCAAATTGCTATGAACCATGGCGTTATGCTTCAAACGATGAGAATTATTATGCCTATGGAGTAGGGAACTACTCCTTGAATGAAATGTCGGGAAAGGCCGACTGGGGCTACAACGCCATCAGCAACGGTGGTAATCAGGAAAATCAATGGAGAACCCTGTCCAAGGCTGAATGGAACTATATCTTGAATCAGCGTGCCTTTATGTCTGGTATCAACTATGCAAAAGCTCAAGTCAATGGAGTCAATGGTCTGATTATCGTCCCGGATGATTGGCTGTACTTCGGCTCTGGATTCGATTTATACGACTATAATAATGAGCAGGCATCATTCGACTCCAATGTCATCGACTCTATCTCATGGGCAAACACCTATGGCAGATTCGGCTGCGTGTTCCTTCCAGAAGCAGGAAGCAAGATGGGTACAGAATATTATGTATCAGGTGCTGCCTATTGGTCCTCCACCATCAACGAAGATATGGATGCTTGCTGCCAATACTTTGACAACTATATGTGCTTCACAGGAACTTCCGAGCGTGCTGCTGGTTTCTCAGTACGTGTCGTACGTCCCGTTGAAGGCACCATAACCCATCTGCCTGTCGTCACCAATCCTGTCACCAATGTGGCGATAAATACCGCTGTTTGTGGTGGCGACGTCTTCTCGGATGGCAGCACGACCATTACCGCCCGCGGCCTCTGCTGGTCCACCAACGAAGAACCTACTCTCAACGATAGCTTTATCGCCGAAGGAAGTGGAGCAGGAAGCTTTACCTGCATTTTAACAGGACTGGCACCTAATACGACCTACTACATCCGTGCCTATAGAACCGATGCAAACGGCACCCTCTACGGAAATCAATATGTCTTCACTACTTTGTTGATGCCCGAAAGTCCTACAGGCTCTCTCTTCGGAAAGTTCACGGTCAATAGTGATGGTGATCAGGTTCAGTTCTCACAAGGCAATGTCCAATACCATATCACAGCCTAGCAGTGGAGATTCGCGGAAAATCAGTATGATGTGATTGGAGAATATAACGACCATATCGATGATGATTATGATGGATGGATTGACTTGTTTGGATGGGGCACAAGTGGCCATAACCATGGCGCTAATTGTTATCAGCCATGGTCCACCTCAGAGGACCCTGCCGATTACTATGCCTACGGTTCCTCATATGCTCATCTGTATGATTCAGATGGCAGCGCCGATTGGGGCTCCAATACCTTCTCCAATGGCGGTTATAACTCCTGGCGTACGCCTCGATATGAAGAATGGCAATATGTCTTCCGTGAGCGTACGACCGAATCGGGTATCCTATTTGCCAAGGCAATCGTGAATGATGTCAAAGGTGTTATTCTGGTTCCAGATGACTGGGATGCCAGCTATTTTACCTTCACGAGTCCTAATGAGGGCGATGTGATTTATAGTACCAATGAAATCGATGAAGCTACTTGGATTAACGACCTCGAGGCTCATGGCTGCGTGTTCCTCCCAGCAGGTGGAAACCGCGTCGGTAGGATGGTGAACGATAACTTATCATACGGTGCCTATTGGTCATCTTCCAATATGGATATGGAGTGGGGTATCGGAAACATTGATTTTGGAGAGCACTTTTTCGGCGTTGATGGTCTTACGAACCGCTATAACGGATACTCTGTCCGTCTTGTAATGACCGCCGATGATTATGTCTCAACGATTGTTACGACCCAGATGCCCGCAGGCATGTCCTCAACGACAGCTCTCGTAGGCGGTTCCGTGGCTACAGATGGCTCAGTGACCGTGTCAACCCGTGGTATCTGCTGGTCGACCTCTACCAAACCTACCATCAATGATAACTATTTCCTCATTGGCGCCGGAACAGGGTCCTTCACCGACACCTTGAGAGGCTTGACAGCAAATACCACGTATTATGTAAGAGCTTTCGCTACCGCTGGCCCATCCGTTTTCTATGGTCAACAATTCAGCTTCGTCACCTTTGGTGAACCATTGCCTGCTCCAGAAGGTGCTCTCAACGGATTATTCTCTATTGATGAAAATGAAAGAGTATTTTTCTCCCAAGGCAATCTTCAATATCATCTTACCAATGAAACTTGGAGATTCGCTGAACATCAGTGGGACTTTGTAGGAAATTCTGACCCGGATCATGGTAGTTTGGGAGGTAACGTAAGTGGAAGCAGTAATCACTATATCGATTGCATGCAGGAAGGATGGATTGACTTGTTTGGCTGGGCTATGAGCGGCTATTCCGTTGGTGGCGCTTGCTATTCACCATGGGTCGGTTCTTTGAATGATGCCGATTATTATGCTTATGGAGACTCCTTGGCTGGTCTGTTTGCCTATTCAGGCAAGGCCGATTGGGGATATAACCCTATCACTAATGGAGGTAATCAAGAAAACTTATGGCGTACGCTTCATGAATGTGAATGGAATTACATTTTGCATTATAGAGAAACCCCTTCGGGAATCTTATATGCAAAAGCGCAGGTGAATGGCGTCAATGGATTGATTATCTTCCCTGATTTTTGGGAATCTGCTGCTTGTTTGATTCATCAGCCAAATGACTCTGAGGCTCCTTATAACTCCAATGTCTTTGATGCAGCAATGTGGACCAATTATTTGGAACAGCTTGGTTGCATGTTCCTGCCTACTGCAGGACGCCGTAGCAGTTCCGTTATGTATAGTTTGGGTGCTGCAGGCTGTTATTGGACCGCTAATTCACCGTTTGAGTTTTATGATGGTAATGCATATACATGGGCGCTGGAATTCGGCAACGACTATTGCAATGTGGTCGACCATGACCGTCTCTGCAGTGGATTTTCTGTTCGAGTTGCCCGCCCTATTACAGGTTCCATATTCCATCAGTCAATTGCTACAAACCAAGTAACGAATATCACAGATAATTCCGCTGTCGGTGGTGGTAATATCTTCTCCGATGGCAATCCTACCATCGAAGCATGCGGCATCTGTTGGGCTACCCATGAAGAACCAACCTTGCACGACAACCACACCTCTGAGGCACCTGGATTAGGAAATTTCATGAGCGTTATGACGGGACTGGCTCCTAATACTACCTATTATGTTCGTGCTTATTACATTGAGAATAATTTCACCTACTTCGCTAGCCAACGTGCCTTCACCACCTTGCGTATGCCAGCAAGTCCCGAAGGCTCCTATTTCGGAAAATTCTCTGTCGATGAATACGGCGGACAGGTCTGCTTCTCAAAGGGTAATGCCCAATACAATCCAAGTACCAATGAGTGGAAGTTCGCTGAACACCAATATGATTATGTGGGCGCAGGTAATTCAAGTATCGCTCCGAATTATTCAGGTTGGATTGATTTGTTTGGCTGGGGAACCAGTGGCTTTAATCATGGTTCTATCTGTTATCAGCCATGGTCTGTTTCACTTGCCATAGAAGATTATTTCGCTTATGGAGATGGAACTGCTAATCTCAATGATAATGACGGAACTGCTGATTGGGGCTATAATGCTTTTACCAACGGCGGCGGTGAGACGGGACAATGGCGCACCCTCTCAAAGGAGGAATGGAACTATATCTTGAATTTCCGTGTTACGGAATCCGGAATTCTCTATGCAAAGGCCACTGTTAATGGTGTTCATGGTGTCATCCTGTTCCCTGATGACTGGGATTCCAACACCTATACAATAGGCAATGCGAACAGTTCAGAGGCTTCGTTTAACTCGAATGCTATTGATGAACAGACTTGGACGAACACTTTGGAAGTCCATGGCTGTATCTTCCTGCCCGCAGCTGGCACCAGAGCTGCCTCTTATGCATCAAGCTTTAATGAGTATGGCGGTTATTGGTCCTCTTCCTGTGGAGGTAACAATTATACTGTATATAATGTTGCTTTTTGTGAAGGCTATCTCCTTACAGGGGAACCTTTACCATATTATGCTGCTCGTTCTGTGCGTGTCGTGAAATCTTGCGAGAGCAGCTTCGTGTTAGTCACTACGGGCTCGCTTCAGGATGTCTCTTCTACGACCGCTACTTTGAGCTCAGAGGTGATGTTTTATGGTTCCGAAGGCGTCACTGCTATGGGACTCTGCTGGTCGACCAACTCGAATCCTACCTTGAGCGACAATTATGTCACGGCAGGAAATGGAGGTGGATACTTCTCAGCGACTATCACTGGCTTGACCCCCAGCACATCCTACTATGTGCGTGCCTATGCAGTGGTCGGCTCCAATACCTATTATGGCGAACCGCTTCAATTCGTCACCATCGGTAACATTGCCCCTGCTCCTACAGGTGCTATCAATGGCAAATTCACCATCGACTATCAAGGTCATCAAGTGTATTTCTCACAAGGTAATCTCCAATATCAGGCTACGACAGATACCTGGAGATTCGCGCTACATCAGTGGGATTTTGTTGGGAACTCTGATTCAAGTTATGGAGATGTCGGCGGTACAGTGTCTGGAAGCAGCAACCACTTGATTGGTGAAACATATTCTGGATGGATTGACTTATTTGGCTGGGGCATGAGTGGCTATCCTACAGCTACAGGAGTTTGTTACTCGCCATGGACGCATTCTACGGAATTTGAAGACTATTATGTCTACGGAAGTGTAAATACCAATTTGTATGACTACACAGGCAAAGCCGACTGGGGCTACAATGCTATCTCCAATGGTGGAAATACTGAAAATATCTGGCATACGCTGAAGAAAGATGAATGGGGCTATGTGCTGTTCGAAAGAAATACGCCTTCACAAATCCGTTATGCAAACGCTATGGTCAATGAGGTCCCAGGTATCATCATTCTTCCTGATGATTGGAATCCAGCTGTCTACGCGTTCCATAATCCTAATATGGATGCAGGTTTCTATGCCAATCAAATAGATGCAACTACTTGGACGAATTATCTGGAAACTTTCGGATGTGTCTTCCTGCCAGCTGCTGGTCATCGTGATGGAAACAATATGTACTATGTCGGCACTTCAGGTCGTTACTGGCCATCCTCAAACGACTCTTATGATCCAAAATATATTTGGGCCCTGACATTCGACGATATGTACACGATGATAAGTGACATACAAGCTCGCTTTTATGGATACTCGGTCCGTGTCGTCCGTCCAGTTGAATAATCAATTCTATAAATAAGTTCAAAATAATTAAATCAATAATAGCCCCGACGACCGGATGGGAAATAACTCGGACTACGATTCATGAAAAGACTTTTTTTAACTGCCATTGTTTTGTCTTTTGGCTTAATGAGCATTGCTCAAGATGCACCAACTTCTCATTACGAAAGCCTTCGTGCTATCAGTTTTGAAGACTACACTCCTTTGAGAGCTAAACTTTATGTTGACGGAGTGCTGCAAACCAACAACCGCTACGAGATTGGAGTATACTGCGGTCAACAGGTGCGTGGATGTGCACTGCCAAACGATAACCGCGACGCTACCGTCTATAACATCGCCATGTTTGGCCAGGCTGGTGACCAGTTTACCTTCCGCCTGTACGACCATGAAAATGGTATGGAAGCAGCTCTGGCTACCTGTTCCTCATTCGTCACTTCCAACGATGCAGGATATAGCTTGCTCACTCCAATGAATCTCGAGTTCTTCACGGCTCGTACCATGACCTTCACGAATGTCAGTGGCAACAACTGGAGCACACTCGCCAACTGGAATGGTGCCACCTCCCTGCCAACAAACCACGACCGTGTCATCATCAACGGAAACTGCGTGGTGGATGCAGCTGCAAGCGCCAACTCTGTCCAAGTGCTCACCGGAAAGTCATTGGTGCTCCAAGCAGCCCTGACGACCACCGAGACCTGCGTCAACGACGGGGGACAGCTCCGCTTCGCTGAGAATGGCACCCTTGCAGGCGTGTTCTCCATGAGAAAGGACATCAGAGCCTATGACGGTGAAAACGACAACTACTACCTGGTCAGCTCACCTCTGTTAGAATCTACCTTTGACCCAACCCTGATGCGCGCCCAGATGCGTAAGAAGGAATTTGGTGATAACAACTATGACCTCTATGCTTTCGATGAAAGTCAAAAGGACTTTGAATGGCAGAACTTCAGAGCTACTCCTTTTGCTATGACTCAAGGCGAAGGCTATCTCTTTGAATATGAGGATGGTACTACCATCGTCTTCATGGGCGCTCCGAACACTGCAGCCACAAAGACTATGGAACTGGATGCAACCTCTGGCTACTATGGCTATAATCTGGTCGGTAATCCATTCCCATGCAATGCTGTGGTTACCAGCAATAAGACCAATACCTCATTTGCTCGCCTGAACGATAATCATAATGGCTTTACCATCATCCATGATGAAACCATCGTCGTTCCTCCATGTTCAGCAATTTTTGTTAGAGCCAAGGCAAATGATGCTACGGTCACCTTCACTGTTGCAGAATAATTTTAATAATCCATAAGCACTATTTGCTATACTTTTGTCTATATTATGCACTGAAATTTAACTATTTAAAATTTTAATAATAGTCCTATGAGAAAGTTATCCTGTTTTTTAACTGTTTTATTGGTAATGCTGCTGATTCCAATTGTGGGTCAAGGCCAAGTCAGCATTAAAATCAAATCAGGCTGGACCTGGTTCCCGTATTTCAATACGGAACCTATGGAAATCAGCTATGCCTTATCTCCAATCAACCCCGCTATAGGTGATGTGGTGAAATCTCAAGAAGGGGAATTCTCTTCGTTCACTTCTGAGGGTTGGACAGGCTCCTTGAAATTCTTTGAACCTGGAGGCGCCTACCATTATTATTCCTGTAAGGATGACCAAATTATATATGTATATCCCGAATGGGCTTCACCGATTGTCGAAACGGTCTCCGTCACGGATATCTCTTATCTTACTGCCGTTGGTGGCGGTTCCGTTATCTCGAGTGGCGGTAAGGTTATCTTAGCTCGAGGCGTATGTTGGAGCTCTACCGAAAATCCAACATTAGCTGATAGTCATTCTACTGATGGCGATGGCATAGGTACTTTCGCTAGCAATATGACAGGCCTTTATCCAGGCGTCACCTATTATGTAAAAGCTTATGTGACTACAGATGCAGGTACTGTATATGGTGACCAGAAGTCATTCACGACCTTAACAGGTACGAATGTGTCGCAAGGTTTTGTCAGCGGCTATTTCACCATTAACGATAGGGGAGATAAAGTCCTCTTCTCACAGGGTAACTTACAATATCAGGCATCCACCAACACTTGGCGTTTTGCTGAACATCAATGGGATTATGTCGGCAGTCAGGTAGTTCCCGAAGGCGCCGGCATGCCTATAGGGACGGTGGAAGGCAGCAGCAACCATCTGGCTTCTGCAACCTACGACGGCTGGATTGACCTCTTCGCATGGGGAACCAGCGGCATCAACCATGGTGCAATATGCTATCAGCCATGGTCAACCGACATGGATGCCACGAAATACTATGCCTATGGCTCCGAGTCAAAGAATCTGTTCGACGAAGATGGAACGGCCGACTGGGGCTACAATGCCATCAGCAACGGCGGCAACCAACCAGGTCAATGGAGAACCCTGACAGGCGGAGATAACGGCGAATGGGCTTACCTGCTTGCCGGTAGAAATACAGCCTCGGGTATCCGATATGCCAAGGCACAAATCGATAGTATCAATGGCTTGATTATCGTTCCTGATGATTGGAACAGTTGTATCTATCCTTTAGCAAGTGTGAATAACAGCTTTGTTAATTGTACAGATAACATCATCGACCTTGAAACTTGGGAGACCGTATTTGAAGCTAACGGATGTGTGTTCTTGCCACTTGGAGGGTATCGAGAAGAGGCAGGTATTGGTGTGATGGAAGTTGCTGGTCTGTATTGGTCTTCTTCCGTAAGAGAAGCGGAAGAAGAGGAAGAGGAAGAAGAGGATGGCGCTTCTATGGTTGCTGTCATATGTGAGCTTCTCGGCCCCGCTGTCGCCGACTTCCCACGTACAACAGGCGCTTCTGTGCGTCTCGTCAGTCCTGTCATGGCCCCAATAGCTGATTTGATGGTGGTAACAAAATCCGTCACTAGTGTAACTGAAAATTCTGCAGTTGGAGGCGGTGAAGTCATTGCCGGTGGTTCAGATGTGACCGAACGCGGTATCTGCTGGTCAACCAGTAATACTCCAACCACAAGCGACCAACATGTTGCCAGCGGCTCTGGCATGGGTGAGTTTACATGCGAAATCAATGGATTGCAATCCAATACGACTTATTATGTGCGTGCCTATGCTTCTGATGGTGATACTACAGTATATGGAAAAACTCAAGGCTTCACTACTACAAATGTCGAGACTGATGCTCCTGAAGGTGCAGTCAATGGATTGGTGACCATCAATGCTCAAGGTGACCAGGTGTTCTTCTCAAAGGGTAATTTGCAGTATCAAGCAAGTACCAATACCTGGCGTTTTGCTGAACATCAGTACGATGTGGTTAGAAAAGCTAACGGAAATATTTCTTCAACCTATGATGGTTGGATTGACCTCTTTGGATGGGGAACAAGTGGCCATAACCATGGAGCTACCTGCTATCAGCCTTGGTCAATCTCCCAATCAGAAGCTGACTATTATGCATATGGCTCAGTCGAGTATAATTTGAACGACCAGGATGGAACGGCCGACTGGGGTTGCAATGCAATCAGCAATGGAGGCAATGTAGAAAGAAGATGGCGTTCCATGACCGGCGGCGTTGATGGAGAATGGGACTATGTCTTGAATAAACGTCAGACTGCATCTGGCATTCGTTACATGATGGCAACCGTGAATGGAGTCTTTGGTGCCATCGTGGTGCCTGATGACTGGAATACGGCTACCTATCCTTTGAATGGCGCTAATATTGCCAACCCGGATTTCCCACCAGTTATCGATGCAGAGACATGGACCAACGTCTTGGAAAACCATGGATGTGCATTCCTCCCAGCTGACGCATATCGTTATGGCAATAACACAAGTAATATTCAAGATGATGAGGACGAGCTTTATTATTGGACAGCAACTTCTGGAGTCTGTGCTGTGCGCAAGTTCTATGGTAGCAAATTCAAACCTGATGAAGATTATTATAAGCGTTATAATGGCATGTCAGTCCGTCTTGTCATGGACCATATCGACACGCTGTCTTTAGTCATGGTCAATCGTGGTACCATCTCTGATATCACTGAAAATTCAGCTGTATACGATGGCGAAGTGGTGAACAATAGTCCTATCGAGGTTACTTCCTTCGGAGTCTGCTGGTCGACAGGCGATAATCCAACCGTCAGCGACAACCACTATGAGGTCAACGGTGCTCTCGGCAGCTTTACCTATACTTTGACCGGACTGACTTCTGCTACAAGCTACAACATTAGAGCCTATGCTGTCACACCAATGGGAACCGTTTATGGCGAGCAAATCACCTTCAATACCCCAGGTGAGCCTGCGGGAATTGTCCAAGAGGGTGTATTTACTATCAACAGCAATGGTGAACAAGTGTATTTCTCCAAAGGTAACCTGCAGTATCAGGCTTCTACCAACACTTGGCGTTTTGCTGAGCATCAGTGGGATTATGTAGGTAATTCAGACCCTAATCTTGGAACTGTCAATGGAATGGTTGAGGGTAGCAGCAACTTCCTGGCTTCTTCGACCTATGATGGATGGATTGACCTCTTTAGTTGGGGAACGAGTGGTTATAACCATGGTGCCGTTTGTTACCAGCCATGGTCCAGGTCTGCAAGTGATGCTGACTTTTATGCATATGGCGCAGCAGGAAACAACCTGTACGACCAGGATGGCAAAGCCGACTGGGGTTATAATGCCATCAGCAATGGCGGCAATGAAGAAAATCAATGGCGTACTCTGACGGGTGGTCCAGCAGGTGAGTGGTATTATCTTACCTATCTGAGACCTACTGCATCTGGAATCCGTTTCGCCAGGGCTCAGGTGAACGATATCAATGGTATTATCTTGGTTCCAGATAATTGGGATACAAGAACCTTTGAATTCAATGATACGAATGAAATTTTTGGACGTTTTGATTACAATGTGATTAGCGCATCCACATGGGAAAACGTTCTTGAGCCGAATGGCTGCGTGTTCCTGCCCGCCGCAGGTGGTAGTGAAGGCGAGACGATTGGTGACGACTTTGGTGAAGCGGGTCTCTATTGGTCTTCATCATGTGGCGACACCCTGAATTCAAATGTCTTTGTGTTCGTTAAATTCTTGAGTGGTGTAATTGGACCTTATATCTACGATTGGTATACGCATGGTACTGGTTCGGTGCGTCTCGTCCATTCGATTCCTCAGGCTATTATCACCAGTCCAATTCACGACGTTACGTCAAATTCTGCCATTTGCGACGTAGAAATCACCGAGGCAAATGGCTCTGATGTGACGGCCCGTGGTGTTTGCTGGTCAACGAGTCCATTCCCGACCATCGAGGGTAATCACTCCTCTGATGGAACCGGACCCGGTACGTTCTCCAGAACCATTACCGATTTGACGTATGGTACTGTCTATTATGTGCGTGCATATGCTACCTATCGCGGAGAAACCACTATCTATGGTGCTCAGCAGAGCTTCACTACGCTCAATATCATGACTGATGAGCCTGAAGGTGCAGCCTCTGGTAAGTTCAGCATCAATGCACAAGGCGACCAGATTGTCTTTGCTCAGGGTAACCTCCAATATCAGGCAAGCACCAATACCTGGCGTTTTGCGGAACATCAGTGGGATTGCGTTGGCAGTCAGGTGGTCTCCGGTGGAGAGCCTGGTGGTACTGTTGAAGGCAGCAGCAACCATTTGATTTCATCTACCTATGAAGGATGGATTGACCTCTTTGGATGGGGCACCAGTGGCTTCAACCATGGTGCTGTTTGCTACCAGCCATGGTCTACCTCAAGTAATGATGCTGATTATTACGCTTATGGCTCTTCCTCAGCTAATCTGTTCGATAATGATGGCTCGGCTGACTGGGGTCACAATGCTATCAGCAATGCCGGAAACGAACCGAATCAATGGCGTACTCTGACGGGTGGTCTCAATGGCGAATGGGATTATATCCTGAATCGACGTGAGACCGAGTCGGGAATCAGATTTGCCTTAGGTGAGATTAACGATATCCTTGGTGTAATCCTTGTCCCTGATGATTGGCAAATTGCTACCTATCCATTGAACTATGTAAACCAGATATGGGTTGATGAAATTCAGGAAACGGCTGCGGCAAATGAACTGACATTGTCAGATTGGGATTATTTAGAACAGCATGGATGCGTGTTCTTGCCTGCTGCAGGTGCTCGTGAGGGTGAAGACTTCTATGCCTTGAATGCAGCCCTTAATTATTGGACAGCCAATGCCGATATAGCAGTGGAAGCAGCTGGCAGAGAAGGCTTCAGAGCTGATAGGACTTATGCAGAACGTTCGTACGGATATTCAGTGCGTCTCGCATCTGACTATGTCAGCCCTCTTAATTCGATTCATTTTGGATTAGGCTCTATTTCTGAAATCACTTACAATACAGCAAGATATGATGGTGAGATAACTTATGACGGTGATTTGGAGTTCGTGAGCCAAGGCATGTGCTGGTCGACGAGACCAAATCCTACGGTGAACGATAGCATAAGTCACGATGGCATGGGAACGGGAGAGTTCTTCGGCATCGTCACGGGTCTTAATCATGGAACAACTTATTATCTCAGACCGTATGTCACGACTCTGATTGGAACGACATATGGTCCAGAGCTGACCTTTGCAACCCGCGGTGATACGGAAGGTGTGGTGAAGGGAATGTTTACCGTCAACAGTAATGGTAATCGTGTGTATTTCTCACAGGGTAACCTTCAGTATCAGGCCTCAACCAACACTTGGCGTTTCGCTGAGCACCAGTGGGATTATGTAGGTAACGCACTGATGAATGCACCAGCCTCAGGGACTGTACCAGGAAGCAGCAACCATCTAGCTTCACCAACCTATTCCGGTTGGATTGATATGTTCGGATGGGCCACGAGTGGCTATGACCATGGTTCGGTATGTTATCAGCCTTGGTCACAATCTCTGAATAATGCCGATTATTATGCATATGGTAAACCAGGTTCGCCTTTGTATGCCAAGACTGGTAAGGCCGATTGGGGTTACAATGCTATCAGCAACGGTGGCAATCAAGAAGGTTTATGGCGCACTCTCACCGGAGGTGAAGATGGAGAATGGTCTTATCTGTTGTATCTCAGACCAACGACAACCGGAACGAGATTCGCTAAAGCCAAGGTGAATAATGTCAATGGCATCGTCTTGGTCCCTGATGATTGGGACAACTCTGCTTACACATTCAATGAACCAAATGATAATGCTGCCGGTTTCCAAACCAATGTCATCGATGCTGCTGCATGGACGAACGACCTGGAAGCTAATGGCTGTATTTTCTTGCCAGCGGCAGGAACACGATACGATGGTTCAGATGGAGGCTATAATGAAGTTGGTCTCTATTGGGGCTCTTCATGTAGCGATACCTTGAGCCCATCCGTCGTCTTGTTCATGAAGTTCTTGGAAGGCGTCTTGGGACCAGCTCCATTTAATGTTTACGAATCGTATGGCGCTTCGGTCCGTGTAGTACATACTGCCCCTAAAACCATTACTATAGGAACTCCTATAGATGTGACTTCAAGTTCAGCATCATTCAGTGCTGAAATCTCATCCGAATGCGGTACCGATGTGACTGCTCGTGGTATTTGCTGGTCAACAAGTCAGAATCCTGTGGTGACTGGCAGTCACACTTCCGACGGAACAGGTTCTGGTGAATTTACAAGTAGTATCTCTGACCTTACTGCCAGTACAACTTATTATGTACGTGCCTATGCTTCATATGGCGATACAACGTATTATAGTATCCAACGCAGCTTTGTTACTTTAAGTGACGAACCAGCTGAAGCCCCAACCGGTGGAACGCTTGGCAGGTTTACGATTAACGGTGACGGCAATCAGGTGGTCTTCTCACAAGGCAATCTCCAGTATCAGGCATCCACCAATACATGGCGCTTTGCTGAACATCAGTGGGATTTTGTGGGTAATTCCGATAGTTCGGAAGAACAGAATATTGGTGGAACGGTTCCAGGAAGCAGCAACCATCTGATTTCATCGACCTACGATGGATGGATTGACTTGTTTGGCTGGGCAACGAGTGGCTATAACCATGGCGGTGAATATTATCAGCCATGGTCAATTGCCTCTGGTTATTATACTGCTTATGGCATTTCTGGTGCTAATCTTTATGACCAGGATGGAACGGCCGACTGGGGCTACAATGCCATCAGCAATGGCGGCAATGAAGAAAATCAGTGGCGTACCCTGACCGGAAATGAGGGCGGAGAATGGGATTATATCTTCAATCTCCGTGAAACTTCATCTGGAATCCGATTCGCCATGGCCATTGTCAACGGAGTCTATGGAGTGGTCGTCGTACCAGATGATTGGGACAGCAATATTTACACATTGTTCGAAGTCAACAATTCAGAGTCGACCGTGCCAAATGTCATTGATGCTGCTACGTGGACGAATTATCTGGAAGCCCATGGCTGCGTGTTTATGCCTGCTGCAGGAGTGCGTTATAGTTATGGAAATAGTCCATCTGGAGTTGGTGAGGAGTTCTATTATTGGACTTCTTCTGCAACGAAGTACATTCAGACTTATCCAGGTGGTCTCATTAGAGCAGATAGGAGCTATTATGGCGGCGGCAGTGGTATGGCAGTCCGTCTGGCACAAGACTATGTAGAACCTGCTCCTGAGTATGGCACTCCTTCCGTCACCACCGACGGTGTTTCAGATATAACCTGTGTCAGCGCTGTTTGTGCTGGTACAGTTGTCTCAAGCGGTGGATACGAAATCTTAACCCGTGGCGTGTGCTGGGGTACCCAGGAAAATCCTTCCATGTCAGATCATATGGAGACTGTGGATGGAGGAGTTGGAAGCTTTACCTGCTCTATAACAGGCCTCCAACAAGGTACTACCTATTATGTTAGAGCTTTTGTGCTCCTGCAGTCTGGCTTTACCTTTGGCGAACAATATTCCTTCACTACCAAAGAAGCTCCTGCTGGTTCTGCAACAGGTATGTTTACTGTAAATAGCAATGGAGAACAGGTCTTTTTCTCACAAGGTAATCTCCAGTATCAAGCTGCTACCAATACCTGGCGGTTTGCTGAGCATCAGTGGGACTACGTAGGCAATGCCAGCACCGAAATAGGTGATCATGTTGAAGGAACGGTGCCCGGCAGCAGCAACCACTTGATTGCTTCCGATTATGATGGCTGGATTGACTTGTTCTGCTGGGGTACAAGCAACTATAATCATGGCGCTATTCTTTACCAACCATGGTCAATAGAGGACTTTATCGATAATTATTGGCCTTATGGAATTGAAGGAGCCAATCTTTATGATGGTAATGGCCAAGCAGATTGGGGATATAATGCTATCAGTAACGGCGGCAATGAAGAAAATCAATGGCGTAGCATGAGAGGGGAGGAATGGTCCTACCTGTTCAATACCCGCAGCACCTCATCAGGCATTCGTTTCGCCGCGGCTGTAGTGAATGGTACGTTTGGTATTATTTTGGTTCCGGACGATTGGAATAGCTCTGTATACTCTTTGAATCATGTTAATGATCCTAGTGTGAGTAGTTATATTTGTAACAATGTCATAGATGCTCAAACATGGACTACCGTTCTCGAACCTGCTGGTTGTGTCTTCCTTCCTTCTGCAGGGTACCGACTCTACACTGCGGTGCATGAATCAAATCAAAGCGGTTACTATTGGTCATCATCATCCCGAATGGGCATGTACTATTGTGTATCTGGTGTCACATTCTCAGATATAGGTTCATTAGTGGTAGATATGTATCTTGATCAGTGGAAAGGCTACTCGGTTCGTTTAGTACGTCCCGCTTCCATTGCCGCTCCAACGGTCATGACAGGCGCTGTGACTGATATCACCATGACCACCGCTACCATGACAGGAAAAGTGCTGTATAATGGAGGCTCCCCAGTGACTGAAAAGGGTGTGTGCTATTCTACATCTCCAGAACCTACCTTAGAGGATGGCGTTCAGCAAGATAGCAATGAAGGTGATACAATCGTGTGGAATATCGGCTTCCTCTCACCCAACACCACATATTATGTCCGTGCCTACGCCATCAATGCTATCGGCACCTCATATGGTAATGAGGTGACCTTTACCACTGCCGATATGCCTGAAGGTCCAACCGGCGCATCTCCAGGCACCTTCACCATCAACGAAAATGGCGATAAGGTGTATTTTGCTCAAGGTAATCTGCAATACCAGGCTTCTACAAATACTTGGAAATTTGCTGATGATCAATATGATATTATTGGAGAAGATAATTGCAACATATCCGAGAATTATACAGGCTGGATTGACTTGTTCTGCTGGGGAACCAGCGGTATTTATCATGGTGCTACATGTTACCAGCCTTGGTCCATCTCTCTGTTGCCAGAGGACTATTATGCATATGGTTCTTCCAATAAAAACCTTTATGATGAAAATGGAAGTGCTGATTGGGGTTACAATGCCATCAGCAATGGAGGAGATGCAACGCAAGTTTGGAGAACCCTGACGAGCGACGAATGGGATTATCTTCTGAATCAGCGCTTCGGTATGTCAGGAATGAATTATGCAAAGGCTCAGGTGAATGGTATCAATGGACTGATACTCATCCCGGATGATTGGCTCTATTTTGGCGTTGGTTTCAATATCAATGATTCCAATAACATTGATGCCTCCTTTACTTCCAACGTCATTGATGCAGCAGCATGGGATGCTACATATGGAAGATTTGGTTGTGTATTCCTCCCGATAGCAGGCATCAGAGGCCAAGACTCGGCAGGTAGTTTCGGTACCTACGGCGGCTATTGGTCATCATCGTATTATAACGATAACGAAGCAAAATGCATCTATACTATCAACGGTCAAGTCAACCTGGATACGCATATCCAAAGAAGTGCTGGCATAGCTGTCCGACTTGTTCGTTCTGCTGATTAAAATAGCATTGGTAATTCGAATCAACAATATTCGTATCTTTGCCGCTATCATTTAAAATTTATCCATCATGAGAAAAACTATCCTCACAATCGCAGCATGCCTTGCATTCTTTGGCATCGCACAAGCCCAATGGACTTCCCCTGGTAATGGTACCACTTATTCTTTCAAAGACCTCCCAAGCATCAGCGAAGGCACGGTCGTTCAAGTCGACGATAATACTTTCCAAGTCCTCGACGACCTCACTATCTCCGAAAACGATGCTCTCGTCATCGCCCCTAATGAGATGGTCATCGTTGTCTCCGACCAGAAGACCATCACCATCCATGGAAGCTTTAACTGTGAGCCTCATGATACCTATGTCGAAATCAAAACTGAGAACAGCGAACACTATAACCTCCGTTTCGAAGGGGCTACAGGCTGTAACCTCAGCGGCATCAAATTTAAATATGGTGGCGGCTTCCAACTCATCGAGAGTGAGGTGACCTTTGACGATTGTTACTTCGTTCATGCCAACACCCAGACCTCAACGGGCGCTGTCAACTACATGAACTGCAACCCGACCTTCAAGAACTGCACCTTCAAGAACAACGACGGTGCTGCCATCTCATCTGGCGCCAATGTACTGGGTTCTCCAGTCATCATGAACTGTTATTTCTATAACAACGATATCACCAACCAAAACCTTCCTCAGATTAACCTCGGTCCTGGTGCTGACGACAGCATCCGCATCGTCAACAACACCATCGAAGGTAATGGTCACGATATGTCGGGTGGCATCGCCATCTCCAACCTTGTCAATATGGGCAACACCAAAGCCCTCATCAAGGGTAATATCGTCAAGAACAACCGCTATGGCTATACGCAGCTCGGCTATGCCATCGCAACCCGTATCGAAGGAAATCAGTTCATCGACAACAACCTTGAGACCGACCCTATGAGCGGCGGCAGCGGCATCAGCATCTATGGTTATACCACCGAAAATAGTGCTGTCATCCGTGACAACATCATAGCAGGAAACCTCTGGGGCATCACGGCCATCTATATGCATACCGTCGACCTCGGCACTGCTGAGGACCTGGGTGGTAATGTCATCTATGGCAACCATAACAACGGCTATGGCACCGACCAGGAATTCGCTCTTTGCGACAATGGGTCAAACGACATCACTGCCATTGGTAACTACTGGGGCAGCAACGACGAAGCATCTGCTGATGCTGTTATCTTCGACCAGGCCGACTATGGCGCAGGCTACGGCGTGGTCACTTATCTGCCCATAGCAGAGCTTCATCCTGATGTCATCAGCCTGACGGTAACACAAGAAGCCAACCCTCAGCTGATTCACGACTACCAAGGAAGCATTGATGCTGCAAATCATATCATCACCCTCACTATTCCAGGATTAGAACTCGACCAGGTTTGGCTGAATGTTGATGTAGAACTTCCTCTTGGCGCATCTTGTGACTTGATTGCAGGTGAAAGCATAAACCTCGCTGACCCCGTCACCTTCACAGTGAGCACTCCTCATGACGAAAATCAGGAGTGGACAATCGTCCTCGAAAGCGATTGGGGTGTCGTCACCGATGCAGCCTCTCGTTTCGATGTCTATGCGAATGCCGTACATCAGTTGGTGGTTTCCTCACCTTGTGACAAGACTGTGGTCCGTGTCTACGATTTGATGGGTCGCCTTGTCGACACCCAGATGGTAGGGGAGGGCGTTTCAGTTCTCTCAACGAGCAGCTATTGTGCAGGTGTTTACTCTGTGGTGCTTGAGTCGAGCGAGATGAGAGAAAGTTTCAGAGTTGCTATCACTCGTTAAAGACCTTATTCTTAGTTAATTACCGATGGTCAGTGACTGTATAGTCATTGACCATCGTTGTTTTTTGGCACACCTTTTGCATATTAAGTTTCTCTTTGTGTTTAAAAGAGTTTTGATATGAATAAGACGTTCCATCTTATTATGATATTTCTTTGTGCCCTGATGTCAGAAGTGGCATTTGGACAGACGAATTTGATTCCGAATAGTGACTTTAATATTTTTCAAGGGACGAATATAGGTTTCGGTACAGAATATCAAGTTGTTACAGGTCAGAATTGTCTTGGCGGAGATGCCGGTGCTGGAAAAGTAACAGCAGGCTCGCAGAACCATTTTAATGCTAACTATTTTAATGGCAATTTTTTTAATACTGAGGGTCATGGAGGAGGACACTTTCTGATTGTTAATGGTTTTGGAGGAACAGGAGACTGGAACCACTTAACTAATAACACTCCAAGCAATAAGAAAGTATTAGAATATACTATACCGGTTCAACCCTATTCTTTCTATGAATTTACATTTTGGTCAACACATCTTTCTAATGGTACAACGCCATTGGTGCCTACCATCAATGCTCGTGTGACTTTTAGAGTAACCTTTAATGATGTCCAAATAGGAAGTGATTGGTCACCAGAGCATGTGAATAACACAGCTAGATGGTGTCAATTCCCAACAAGTCACTGGTATAGCGGTAGCAACACCTCTGTAACGATACGTTTTTATGACCGTTGCGTTTGGAATTCAGGCTATGGTGATGACTTCGGTATCGATGATGTGTCTTTTGTCTTTGAACGTTCGTATGCTTCTACTGCTAATGATGATAATGTTGATGCATGCGTTGATTCAGAAACCATCATCCTGTTCTCGGACTTGATGGCGAATGATAATATCTGCCAATATGTAAACACGACACCTACTCTTGCAGATTTTCCTCATAATGATGATATGTTTGAAGCCTATCCGAGTGTAGGACCGACAATAGGTTGGAAATATAAGCCAAAGGCCAATGCTACTTCCGATAGCTTTACCTATAAATATCAATATACCTTTACTTATCAGGGACAGACAAAAACCTTCTCTTCCGCACCTGCAACGGTACATATTACCGTGCATCCATTAATTCAAGCACCTGTTCAGAATAAGAGTGAATGTGATAGCTATACTTGGTATGCTACGGGACAGACCTATACCACATCTGGAATCTATACGGCTCGTCGTCCTAACCCCAATGGATGTGATAGCATTGTCACCCTTAATCTCACCATACTGCATAAAGCCACAGTCGGTAACATTACGATTCCAGAGGGCATCTGTCCCGGCGATTCTTTCAGCCTCACAGCACCATCTCCAGGTGGTGGAAGTTGGGTCTATTCCGATACCCCTGATGGCACTCCTCATACATTCAACAATAACAACGTGCCGTATTCCTTCAATGGCAAGTATCTCCGCTATGCAGTCACCAACACCTGCGGTACTGCCTACAGCAATGCAGTCCCTTTGATTGTCCACCAAGAATATGAAATGCCTACCCAGGACGCTGAAGCTTGTACCCGCTATACCTGGGATGCCAATGGACAGACCTATACCTCTCCTGGCATCTATTCTTGTACCCTCAATACAGTTCATGGATGCGATTCCACAGTCAGCATCAATTTGGCCCTTACAGGTCGCCAGGTAATAACCACCTATTTGCCCAATGAATGCGATAGCTACACTTGGACCGTCCCGGGTCATGCCCCCAAATATTATTCATCATCTACACCTTGCCGGTTCATCGATTCAATTGTTGTCAATGACCAGGGAGGCTGTGATACCATCTATAGATTAGACCTTTTTATCAACCCAAGTTCCACTGCCGAGGAGCATGTTGAAGACTGTGATGAAGTAGTCTGGTACGGAAATACCTATACTGTTTCAACCGTTGATACCTATGTGACTACAAACGAATATGGCTGTCCTCATACCATTACGGGTTATATCACCGTGAATTCTTCAACCCAATCAGAAGAAACACCTGAACCAGATTGTGATGTGGTGCTGTGGCATGGACAAGAATATACCGGAAGCGGTGACTATGACTTTGATACCATCAATGAACATGGATGTTCCCATGTGATTCATGGCCATATCACCGTCCATCATAGCGATACCATCACGGTGGGAGAACCAGTAGTGGAATGTGATTCCTTCACGATGTATGGCCATACTTTCTACGAGTCAGGATGGGCCATCATCGATTCTACTAATAACGATGGATGTCCCATGCAGCTGCGTCGTATGGTGACCATCAACCACAGTCAGGTGGAAACCTTCCCTGAGGATTATGCATGCGGAGAATATCAATGGCTGGGAAGGACATTTACGGAATCAGGACTGGTTCAAATCACCGATACGCTCACCGAAGATGGCTGTCCGCTCACCCTTCAACGTAATGTCACCATCTATCCTGAATATCTCAATAATGACCCTATGGTCGTTACTGCTTGTAGCGAATATATCTTCCAAGGTGATACCTTGACTGAATCTACCACCAAGGATTATACCCTGCAAAGTGTCAACGGATGTGATTCGATTGTGACACTCAATCTTACCATCAGTACGGAATTCCTTGAAATTAAATCAGACCAATCGTGCAATGACTATGTTTGGACGATTCCTGGACGGGACCCTCGTTATTATGTACTTGGAGAAGGTCAGGAAAATGGCTATGTGATTACTGATACCATCCAGGATTTTACAGGTTCATGCGACAGCACTTGGATTCTCCAACTTACTCTCTATAGAGACTCTGAACTTATTACTGTATTTGCCGAAGGATGTGATTTGGCAGAATACAACGGCCTCTATTATGAAGAAACTGGCGATTATCCTATCAACAATCTGTATACGGTCCATGGCTGCGACTCGCTCGTCACGGTTCATGTTGATATTTACCACGATGTAGTCGGAGAACCACGTACGGAATATACCTGCAGCTCCATCCCATGGTATGGCCAGACCTGTTACCCCAGAGAGGAACCTTATTATGCTCATGTTGACAGTTATCATGGATGTGACTCATTACTGACACTCTACGTCCGTGAGGCACAATATAATACTGGAAGCCTCGAAGTAAGAGCGTGCGAGTCATATCTTTATCATGGTCATGACTATGAAATTGGAGGACCTTATGAAGTGCAGTTTGAGAATTACAACGACTGTGACTCGTTGGTGACCTTGACAGTGTTGCCGCTGGCGGAACCAGTGACAGAAGAAGCCTTGACAGCATGCGGAGACTTTGAGTGGCATGGAAATACCATCACGGCTGATAACCAATGGCACGAAGCTATGGTGTATGACCCTGACATCGACTGTAATGTCAAACACCTCGTTTTTGTCAATGAAGGCGAAGATACCGGAGGCGAATCTATAACCCCAGAGCCATCTTGTGAGCCTTATGAATGGCATGGCGATATCTATGAAAGAACGGGTGACTATATCTATCGTAACGAAGACCCTATCACTGGATGTGCTGTGGTTGACACCCTGCATCTTACCATCACAGGACTCTATAACCTGCAAGTCGTTGGAGATACCAACGTATATATCACCACCCACTTCTGGTCTGGAAAATATATCTACTATGTCGAATCAGGCGACCCGATAGAAGACCCTGTGCATTGGACTCTTGAAGGCACTGACTGGCCTTACGACTCCCTGACAACAGGCAATAGCTGCTGGGTAATTGCCAACCACCCCGGCCAAGCCGTCCTCACCGCTCAGATTGGCAGCGGTAACTGCAATGTCACGACTATCCATATCAATGGACATTATTTCGCCGTCGATGAATTTGACCCACAAACCATCAACATATTCCCTAATCCTGCCCATAACGAAGTCACTATCTCAGCCAATACCATCCAGATGGTCCGCGTCTATAATATGATGGGACAGCTTGTAAGAGACTATCAAGGTCAGGATTCCGACCAAGTCACCTTCTCTGTCGCTGACTTCCCACCGACACTCTATGTCGTCGAAGTCACCACAGCATTAGGTACGATTCGCAAACCTCTCACCGTGTCACGCTGATGACACTTCTTTAGAAAACACATCAAAACTCTTTTTTATTTGGGCTGGTCCTTCGGGACCGGCCTTTTTTTGTTTTTCGGGACAAGGACAACGATTTTTTCCAAAAAATACATCATTTTTCCCGATTTTTAAATACCTTTGCCCTCTTAAATGTATTATGCCTTAATATTGGCAATTTTAATGTAAATAACTGATTATCAGAGTACTATTAATAATTATATATAGAAATGCGTAAGAATTTTACTTCATCACATGGCATGCCGATGTCTATCATTACGGCAGCATTAACCTTGATTCTAGTCTTAAGTAGCAGCGGCTCGAAGATTAAAGTTAAGAGTGAAGACGTCACTCTTTTCAAGACTGCTGCACAGAATTTGGATAACACCACTCACACTCTTGTCGATGAGTTTGACTACTGGCCAGAGTGTGGTATTCGTGTAATGGGTAGCCACCTGGCTTCCTTGATTTCTCTTCAACAGTTGAACAACTTACTTCCTTGTCCTCTCTATGTGTCCGGTCCTCATAGCACCAGCTCATGGAACCTCGAAAGCGAGAATGACTTCGGTCACTATAATCCTGAAGCTATTGCTTACCTTGGCGCTGTCGCAGAGAAAGTGGTGGAAGACGCAGCATTCATTGAGGTTACCAGACCTCTCGTGTATGAACATCTCTATCGTCAGATGAACATCCTCATGGTCATGTACGATGCCATGCATGATACGAACTATTTCAGCGAAGAGAGTATGCAGGCCATGCTTAATTCTATGGTTGAATATAAAGGCGACCCATATGAAGCAGATTATGCATCATACCTCCTTGGTATGCTGAACTTGGAAGATGAATCCTATGTGTATTCCAATATCGGCTATCAGTTCCTTTATTTCTGGGCTCGTCGTTATGCGGATGGTACTATGGATCAGTTCTATTCGATTTTGAAGACTGTTTTCATGGCTTATTGGCCTGATTACAAGTTCGATCCAGAATACATGGTTTTCGAAGGAGATTATTATTATGAAGAAGGCGATTGGGAAGAAGGTTATTACTTCGACGATTCACCAATTGAGGATTATGAGCGTCTGACTCCTGATGACGCTGTGGAACTTTTCCGTGGGGCTTTGGAAAACCTTGAATACAGCTATAATATCCTTCCAGAATATGATACATGGCCTGAATGCGATATCCGTATGACTGGTAGCCATCTGGCTTCTTTAGTCTCACTTCGTACAGTCAACGCCATGCTTCCATGCGAACTCTATGTCTCTGGTCCTCATACCATTGGCAACTGGGATTTGTACAACGATGACGACTTCGGTCACTATAACCCAGATGCAATTCGCTATCTATCCAATCTTGCCGACCGTGTTTTATCCGACAAGACCTTCGTGAAGGCTACCAAACCTATCGTGAGCAACTATCTCCAACGTCAGATGTTCATCCTCCTCACCCTTCATGAGGCTCTCGATGACCTAGAAGTATGCCCAAGTCGCTCTGCTGTCCTCTTCGACGTGATGATGCATAAAGGCTATGTCTCATTCCTCGACAATGGCGCCGGTAAGAATTTCTTGAATAAAGTCGACATCAACGATGATACCTATGTCTATTCCAGCTATAAGGATATGTTCCTCTATTTCTGGGCAAGACGTGAAGCCGATGGAACCAGCAACCTGTTCTATCAGGCTCTGAAGAAAATCTATACGACTTATTATCCTGACTATCGTTACGACAACTCCAAGTTCGTTAAGTAAGAGCTTTTGAAGCATGTCGAAGGCCCGTGTCATCATCTGTTTCTTTCTGCTGACCCTGTTGTCGCCCTATTCGTGGGCTCAGACTCCAACCACACAGGGCAAGGAGTTCTGGGTGTCGTTCATGAAGAATGGCTACCGCAACGAGTATGCGACTTATAATAAACTGTCGTTGGTTATCAGTGCCAAGCGAGGCTGTACGGGTACCATCTATAATCCCCATAACAATTGGTCGATGAACTTTGAAGTTGAAGACCATGAGGTAGAGATGGTTTTTGTTCCCGATTCACAGGCGTATAATGATCAGAGTGATGGTGTTGCTTTTATGGGCCTGTATGTTGTCTCTTCTGATACAATCTCTCTTTATATCGGCAATGAGGCACAGAACTCCTACGATGCGGCCAATGTGTTGCCTGCACCTGCGTTAGGTAGCGAATATATAATCCAGACCTATGAATCGTCGGGTCACGCCTCAAATCATGACGAAAACAACAGGGCCTCTTTCCTCGTTGTGGCTACGGAAGATGCTACGGAAGTTGACATCGTACCAACAGCAGTGACTGCTGAGTCTCATCAGCCTGGAGTGCCCTATAGCGTAACCCTCGACAGAGGACAGTGCTATCATGTGATGACGCTTTCGAGTAGTAATGGTGGCGATGGGGCTGGAGATTTTTCTGGTACAACGGTCGTCGCCAGAGATAACAAAAAGATTGCTGTCTTTAATGGTAACAGCATCACCTCTGTTCCAGGGGGTCAGTCTACGGGATATGACCATATCTTTGAACAGGCTATGCCTACCGATTATTGGGGAAAACGCTTTGTCGTTACCAGTACAAAGTGTCCCAGCAATATGAATCTACAGGAAGACTATGTGAAGCTCACGGCATTTGCTGACGATACCCATGTGCAAAAGGATGGAGAAGACCTATGTGTTCTCCAAGCAGGTGAGAGTCAAATGTTTAGTTTGAATCTTGATGTGCATCCCTATGCTTATCTGGAATCGGATAATCCTATGGCAGTGTATCTCATCCAGCACTCTCATGGCACGTCTCAGCCTCAATATGGCGACCCTTCAATGGTGTGGATTTCTCCTGTTGAGCAGACCATCTGTGAGGTGACGTTCTCGACCTTCCAGGTCCAGGAAATAGAAAAGCATTTTGTGAATATTGTTTGTCATAGAGAGGATGCCACGGAGGTGCGTCTCGATGGACAAATTATCTCTCTTGGTTTCCAATCCATTCCCGAAAATCCTGCCTACTCGTTTGCACGTGTTGAAGTGCAGCATGGTGTTCATACTTTACAGTGCTCACGAGGTTTTGTCGCTCACGTCTATGGCATTGGAGAATCCGAAGGCTATGCCTATTCGGTGGGTTCGAGTGCCAAGCTGCTGACCAAGCAGCTGTATATCAATGATGAACTGTCGTCGACCCTCCCTAATGGCTATCACTGCTGTCAGAGTGCCGACTTGCAGTTCCGCACGGAGGTCAACTACGAATATGCCCATATCGACTGGACGTTTGGCGATGGAAACACTGCCCAGGGACCAGAGGTGACGCATTCTTATTCGGATGCCTCCGACTACACGGTACAGTCCATCGTTTATCGTGAAATAGAGAATGTGGTACAGCCTTTCGACACGCTCACGGCTACCATCCATGTGCATCCTGTCTATGAGGGAACCGTTGCTGAGTTTTCTACTTGTGGCGACACCTATCCGTACAACGGACAGGACTATCCCGTGCCATATGACGACTTTGTGCATCTTGAGAGTCTGTACGGCTGCGACAGCATCGTGCATCTCATCATCGATTCTGATGAAATCAGTTTCCATACCGAACAGGTTCAGGCCTGCGAGGAGTATACATGGTTTGGCGAGACTTATACCGAAAGCAACCGCTATGAACACTGGGTGTACGACTATAATGAAGAAGGATGCGACAGTCTTTATGTCCTGTGGCTCTATGTGGGACATCCATCGGTCAACACTCTGCCTGCAGTAGATACCTGCAAGGCATATTACTGGCAGGGGAGGCTTCTTGAGGAATCCGGGACTTATTATGAAACCATCACCACAGCGGCAGGATGCGACAGCGTGTTGGTCCTTCCGTTTACCCGTATTGGTTTGGAAGAAGTGCATGAAACCATGACAGCCTGTGAAACAACCACTTGGCATGGTATCCCATTGACACAGAGTGGCTCCTATGAGTATACTACCAATCATGTACAGTATTGCGATACGCTCTATACCCTTGATTTTACCATGGGCGATGCCGTGTCGGAAACTATTACGTGGGAAGGATGCGATGAGTATGAATGGTATGATACCCTCCGTACCGAGAGCGGGGTGTATTATCATACCGTAGAGGGACAGAATGGATGTGACAGTCTGTTCACCTTGCACCTTACCCTTTATCCATCTCCAGCCTTCTCCGAAATCGACGGTCTGAGTATAATCACCGTCGCTAGTAGTTATTGGTCTGGTACCTATAACTATTATGTGGATGGAATGGGAATGGAACCGGATTCCATACACTGGGAAATCGTCGACAATCCAGGTTGGGGTCTGTATCCCAATGGAGCATCTTGCAAAGTCACCGCCACCTCCATGGGAACTGTCGTCCTAAGAGTCTGGACTACAGGCTTATGCGGTAAAGAAGTGACCAAGACAATATTTTGTGGAGGATTTGGAGTTGAAGATAATAATATAAAAATGTTGAATATTTATCCTAATCCAACGCATTCCATTTTGACGATAGAGGGAGATTTGATAGAATATGTGAGCGTGTATGATGGGATGGGACAGAGGTTAATCCATATGGAAGCTCATGGAGATGAAACTGTAAGTGTGGATATGAGCGGTTTGGCATCTGGTATCTATGCGGTGGAGGTGACATTTGCTGATGGCGCCAAGGATAATCGTCTCATCATGTATCAGCCATAAGATGCATGGTGAAAGAGGATAGTAGTTCGATGAAGAGAATAACAACTATATTGATGGCATTCTTCCTTATGGTTGGTGTCATGAATGTCGAAGCTCAAGTCCCTACCACACAGGGTAAGGATTTCTGGGTGTCGTTTATGAGAAATGGCTTTAGAGGATGTAACAGTGGCAATCCTCAGTATGACAACTTGACTTTGATTGTCAGTGCCAAACGTGGCTGCCGAGGGACCGTCGAGAATCCCAATACTGGATGGTCGCAGGAGTTTGCTGTTTTTCTTGGCAGTACGACAACTATAACGATTCCTGCTGAACAGGGTTATAATGAGCAAAATGACTTTGTCGCCGACAGAGGGTTGAGGGTAATCACGTCCGATACCGTGTCGTTGTATATCGCCAACGAGGTTGAAAACTCGTATGACGCCTCGAATGTGTTGCCAATCCCTACGTTGGGAAGTTCCTATATGATTCAGGGTTATGAACCTGGGCAACTCACATTTTCATGTTCTTCTTACGTGCGTACTTCTTTCCTTGTCATCGCTGATGAGGACAATACGGTAATCGATATTACGCCTACTGCGTGGGTGGGGGGAGGTCATGCGCCTGGTGTGACCTATTCAGTCAACATGAATGCTGGACAGACCTATCATGTGTTGGCGCAGAATGAGTATGTCGGTGGTGATTTGTCGGGGACGACAATAGTGGCACGTGATGGAAAGAAAATAGCCGTGTTCAATGGCAATGCTTTGACAGCCATCCCGGTTTCCATGGAGAATGGATATGACCATGTCTTTGACCAAGCGATGCCTACCGACTATTGGGGAAAGAAATTTGTGGTTACTTCAACGATGACTACTGCTGCTGTCACGATTCGCAATGACTATGTAAAGATTACGGCACTTGAAGACGAGACGGTTGTCATGAAAAATGGGGAGCCTTTTATGGATTTGAATTCAGGTCAGTCTGATGTCTTTGAGATGGATTGTGAACGAGACCCATCCTGTTATCTGGAATCGGACAAGCCTATTGCAGTATATCTCTATCAGCGTTCTCACCCGTCCGACTATCAGAAAGACGGTGACCCGTCCATGGTGTGGATTTCTCCCGTTGAGCAGACAGTTTTCGAAGTCACCTTTACCACTTTCCAGGTACAGGAGGTGCGTACGCATTACGTCAACGTGGTGTGCTATTCTGAATACCTTCCTACGATGAAGTTGGATGGAAACCTTGTCTCTTTGCAATTCCATCAGGTGATAGGCAATCCTATGTTCTCATATGCCCGAATTCCGTTGGAACATGGAGTTCATACCTTGGCAAATGAGCGAGGCTTCATCGCTCACGTATATGGTATCGGACAGGCAGAAGGCTATGCCTATTCGGTGGGTTCGAGTGCCAAGCTGCTGACCAAGCAGCTGTATATCAATGATGAACTGTCGTCGACCCTCCCTAATGGCTATCACTGCTGTCAGAGTGCCGACTTGCAGTTCCGCACGGAGGTCAACTACGAATATGCCCATATCGACTGGACGTTTGGCGATGGAAACACTGCCCAGGGACCAGAGGTGACGCATTCTTATTCGGATGCCTCCGACTACACGGTACAGTCCATCGTTTATCGTGAAATAGAGAATGTGGTACAGCCTTTCGACACGCTCACGGCTACCATCCATGTGCATCCTGTCTATGAGGGAACCGTTGCTGAGTTTTCTACTTGTGGCGACACCTATCCGTACAACGGACAGGACTATCCCGTGCCATATGACGACTTTGTGCATCTTGAGAGTCTGTACGGCTGCGACAGCATCGTGCATCTCATCATCGATTCTGATGAAATCAGTTTCCATACCGAACAGGTTCAGGCCTGCGAGGAGTATACATGGTTTGGCGAGACTTATACCGAAAGCAACCGCTATGAACACTGGGTGTACGACTATAATGAAGAAGGATGCGACAGTCTTTATGTCCTGTGGCTCTATGTGGGACATCCATCGGTCAACACTCTGCCTGCAGTAGATACCTGCAAGGCATATTACTGGCAGGGGAGGCTTCTTGAGGAATCCGGGACTTATTATGAAACCATCACCACAGCGGCAGGATGCGACAGCGTGTTGGTCCTTCCGTTTACCCGTATTGGTTTGGAAGAAGTGCATGAAACCATGACAGCCTGTGAAACAACCACTTGGCATGGTATCCCATTGACACAGAGTGGCTCCTATGAGTATACTACCAATCATGTACAGTATTGCGATACGCTCTATACCCTTGATTTTACCATGGGCGATGCCGTGTCGGAAACTATTACGTGGGAAGGATGCGATGAGTATGAATGGTATGATACCCTCCGTACCGAGAGCGGGGTGTATTATCATACCGTAGAGGGACAGAATGGATGTGACAGTCTGTTCACCTTGCACCTTACCCTTTATTCTTCGCCAGCCTTCTCCGAAATCGACGGTCTGAGTTTAATTGCCGTTGCCAGCAGTTACTGGCCTGGTACCTATAACTATTATGTGGACGGGACGGGACTGGAACCGGATTCCATACACTGGGAAATCGTCGATAATCCAGGTTGGGGTCTGTATCCTAATGGAGCATCTTGCAAAGTTACCGCCACCTCTATGGGAACTGTCGTCCTAAGAGTCTGGACTACAGGCTTATGTGGTAAAGAAGTGACCAAGTCGATATGTTGTGGAGGCTACGATGTACCGGAAGATTCTCAAAATATTAAATTGTATCCTAATCCAACGGATGGAGTCGTTACCATAGAAGCCGATGCTATAAAAATAGTGAAGGTATTTGATTATATGGGTCAATTTATTAGGAATATTTATGGGGATGATAATTCTATGATGACCTTGAATCTTTCCGATTTAGCGCCTTCAATTTATTTCATAGAAGTGGAAACTTTATCAGGCAAAAAAGTATTGCGTGTAAGTGTTTTTTAGTATCTTTGCAGTTTCGCTGAAAGATACTAGCTATGAAGAGATTTTCGATATTTTGGTATATTGCAATTTTGCCTCTATGTTTGTTTAGTTGCCTAGGCCATGGAGACGATACGATAGTGCTGTTGGGGGAGGAGTCGTATGTTCAAAACATGTATGAGATTATTGGGGATACGGCTTTGATTCCGTTCTGTTTGGAAAATAATTTGTGTCTCCCAGAAGGATTCAATCCTCCTGATATTCAAGGCGAGTTTGTGCTGTCAGATTTAAGATGCATGAATAGTGTCGGCTCGCTGCCTACTACAATTGACTCGCTTTTCTTCCGCTTTGGCGGTGAACCCGAAATAGATACGGCTACAGGAAACCACTATTATCTCACTGATGCGGGTCAGCATCATATGGTTGTCGCTTGTGACTATAAGGTTGACGACATGCTATTGCATTTTGATGCTATCACGGTGATGGGCGATGGAAAAGATTTTTCAGCCTTCTTTGCCTATGACACATTGGTGGTAATCAATATGCCTGGGGACCCAACGACGTATCGTTTCAATATCACCCAAGGAGTCTTGTTAACGGGACAGATGAGCACGGACCATCAGACCATCGACTCTACTCGTGTGTTATTGTTCAACAAGAAAGTGAAACCGCTTACGGCCCTTCCGGAGCATCCTTATGTGGAACTGCCTCAGGATGGCTGGAAGGCTATGTACAAGCCATCTCGGGCTGTTTTTCATGAATGGTATGGGAATCCAAAAGAATAAGAACGTCAAAATTTGTTGAAAGCTCATGAAGAAGTTATTATTTTTGATAGTGGTTTTGATGATTGGCAGCTCAGTATCTGCTCAGTCTTCTCATACCAACAATAAAGCAAGAAAAGCCGTGGGCATTGGTCTCCTTGGTGGAGGCAACTTGACCCACTATGCCTATATCAACAGCGGATATAATCTGAACAGTTTGCCTTTTGCTGATTCTCTGCTTCTCCGTGTTCATCCTACCTTGGGTTTCACGGTGGATATCCCTATGGAGAATCATCTGTACATTACCCCTGAGTTCCTTGTCGAGACGAAAGGCGATGCACGCCAATACATCAGCACGCCATCTGGCTCTGAGGTATTGTATACCGCAACCGTCAGCTATCTGGATGTGAGAGTGCCGATTGCTTATAGCATCCCAGTCTCTAAGTCATTCCAACCTTTTGTGTTTGTCGCCCCATCTGTTAGCTTGACCCTTCCTGCTCTGCCACTTATGGACAACGGAATCACGATGACTGATTTGGGTCAGTCTGGTAATACAACACAGTTGAATACTTTGACAGCTTCAATCGATTCGGCTACTATGGCTCCTTTTGATGCAGGACTGAGTGTAGGAGTCGGCTGCCGTTACTATTTCGATTTTGACAGCTTCTCACTGGCTCTCAAATTTGAGGTGAGTTACAACATGGGTCTCGTCAACACCTACTCAAAATCCGAACGGGATGAAATAGCTAATGCCTTGAATACCAATGTATATAACATCAAAGGTATGCGTTTGAACCAAGGCATAGAATGTCTGTTCAGCGTGGTATTACCGTTGAAATTCCTTGATGGCGGTGCTTGCTCGGGATGGTCAAACAATGTATACCATTCCAGTTCTAAAGGTATTCATATAGGTTTCTAATGTCGATGAAAAGGTCGAAGAGATGAGTTTTTTATATCCGTGGATGTTTTGGGCACTTGCTGCGCTGCTGATTCCAATAGCAGTGCACCTGTTCCATTTCCGTCGTCACAAGCTGCTGTATTTTAGTAATACTGCTATCTTGAAGACCATCCAACAAGAGGATGCCAAGACTAAAAAACTCAAAGAACTCGTTGTCCTCTTCTTGCGTTGTCTCTTTATCGCTGCATTGGTGGTTGCCTTTGCTTTTCCATATCGTTCCGATGACTCGTTAGCGGCATCCTTCGAAGATGCGATGGTAGGCATTTATATCGATAACTCTATGAGCATGAAGGCTCCTTCAACAAAGACAACTCTTGTGGAGGATGCCCGCCAGTCGGCCAAGGAGTTGGTGCGTCAGCTCTCTCCGTCGAACCGTTACCTTCTTCTCTCCAATAGCTTTGAGGTGCAGAACGAATATCCCATGAGTCAGGATGAGATGCTGGAACAACTCGACCGCATGTCGGTTGATGGTCCCTCCGTCCCTCTGAACGAGGTGTTCGAACGCTTTACGATGCTTCGTCAGCGTCACGGATTCGAGAAGTCGACGTTCTTTGTCTATTCCGATTTTCAGAATACTACCTTCGACATCGAGGGCATTACCCCCGATAGTCTTATGCGCTTGATTTTGGTGCCGATGACGACCGAATCGTTGTCGAACCTCAGCGTCGACTCGGTGTGGCTCGCTTCTCCTGTGGTACAACAAGGACTTGTCAACGAGGTCTGCGTGCGTGTCCGTAACCAAGGCGACAAAGCCGTGAAAGGTCTTCCTATTACCCTGAGTATCAACGGTCACACAGAAGCTACGGCGACTCTTGATGTGGACCCTGATAAACATGCTGAGACTGCCATGCAATTCACTGTTGAGAGTCCCGACGAGGCACTCTGCTCAGTCTCCATCATGGATTATCCTATCACCTTCGACGACCACTACGATTTTGTCCTCAGTCCCTGCTCGAGGATGAATGTGGTGGAGATTACCTCAGACCGTACTGTAACGGACCTCGACCTGCTCTTTGGCGAGGACCCTCAGTTCGAATATCGTAAGATGGACCCGATGATGGTCGACAGAGGTCTGTTAACCGAAGCACATCTCGTGGTTGTCAATGGTAGTTCTACCATGCAAGCTACTTTGAAGCAGGACCTTCGTGACCTTGCTTCTGAAGGCACCAGCGTGGTATTCTTCATGGATGAAGGAACTGTCGACACCAACACCACTATGGTGAGCGACGTGACGGTGCGACATGAGTTCTTTGAGGACATCATCGTGGATGTGCCACAGCATGCCGACCTCCCAAAGGTCATGCAACATGTTTCCCTGCATCCCTCAGCTGCTAGCACCACTTTGCTGACTCTTGCCAATGGCGAGCCTTTCCTTACTGTGGAACCCATTGGAAGAGGACGAATCTATACCTTTGCATCGCTGCTTCATTCCGACTGGTGTACCTTGTCGGACAATACCCTCTTTGTTCCTCTGATGCTTAAGATGGCCTTTCTGGGTGGTGGTGTGGATAGAATCTCTTACACCATAGGGGAGGACCAGACATTACTGCTCTCAGGGGAAGCAGCAACGGGTGACCGACAGATAGTGATACGCAACCATGACAATAGCTTCGAGATGATGCCGGCCCAGCAACAACGTGGCAACCGACGCCTCATCTCCTTGTTCGACGCTTTGCCATCGGCAGGCTTCTATGTCATGGCCGACCGTGACACCACATGGGGATGGACTGCTTGGAACGATAGCCGTCTCGAGTCAGAGATGAGTTGTGTATCGGAAGGAAAGTTGAAGGAGTATTTCAAGGAAGCCGACTTCAACGACATCACTATATTGAAACCGGATGATTTCGAATCCCACGATATCGTACAAGCTATGTTGCGCAAGTCGACCCTGTGGAGGAGATGGCTCTTGCTAGCCTTCCTCGCCTTGCTGGGTGAAGTGGCAGTGCTGCGCTTTTGGAAATGAGAATAATTAGGAGGTATTATGGAAATTGATGATAACGAAGAAATGAAGGAAGAATGGACGGAACCTGTTGAACCCGTTGAACCCGATGAACATAAGGTCATCCCGCTAAAAGGTATGTTCGAGAATTGGTTCCTCGACTATGCCTCTTATGTGATTCTGGAACGTGCGGTGCCTGCCATCGAAGACGGTCTGAAACCTGTTCAGCGTCGTATCTTGCATTCCATGCAGGAACTCGATGATGGTCGATTCAACAAAGTCGCCAACATCGTGGGTAACACCATGAAGTATCACCCTCATGGTGATGCATCCATCGCCGATGCACTGGTACAGATTGCTCAGAAGGACCTGCTTATCGATATGCAGGGTAACTTTGGTAATATTCTCACAGGTGATGAGGCCGCTGCTTCACGTTATATCGAAGCTCGTCTCTCAAAATTTGCTAAAGATGTCGTTTTCAATAAGAAGACTACCGACTGGACTCCATCCTACGATGGCCGTAACCAGGAACCTATTTGCCTACCCGTGAAGTTTCCGCTTCTGCTGGCACAAGGTACCGAAGGCATCGCTGTGGGTTTGGCTTCCAAGTTCCTGCCTCATAACTTCATCGAATTGCTCGATGCCTCCATTGCCTATCTGCGCGATGAGCCTTTTGTGTTGTATCCCGACTTCCCGACGGGTGGTTTGATGGACGTGTCAAACTACAACGATGGTCTCCGTGGCGGTCGCGTGAAAGTGCGTGCCCGTATCAGTCAACCCGATAAGAAGACCCTCGTCATCACTGAGATACCATTTGGAACCACCACAGGTAGTCTCATCGAAAGCATCATCAAGGAAAACGATAAAGGCAAAATCAAAATCAAGAAGATTGACGATAACACGGCAGAGAACTGTGAGATTGTCATCTATCTCAACCCGGGCGTCTCTCCCGACCAGACTATCGATGCACTTTATGCCTTCACTCCGTGTGAGATGTCAATCTCGCCCAATGCATGCGTCATCGTCAACGACCGTCCCGCTTTCTTAGGCGTCAGTGAGATTCTCCGTCTCTCAGCCGACCGTACCATGGAACTCCTCAGTTGGGAACTGCGTATCCTGCTCGATGAACTTGAGTCCGATTGGCACTGGATTTCTCTCGAAAAGATTTTCTTCGAAAAAGGCATCTATAAAGAGCTGGAAAAGAAGAGCTACGACAACTGGGATGAACTCTATACGGGTATCGAACGCCGATTCGACCCTTATCTGCAACTTCTCAAGCGTGAAGTGACTCGTGACGATGTCGTGAAACTGTGCGAGAAACCAGTCAGAAAGATTTCACGGTTCGATATCAAGAAAGCCGATGAACAACTCGCTGATATCGAAGCCAAGATGGAAGAGGCTAAGTATAACCTCGACCATATCGTCGACTATACCATCGACTATTATCTCCGTATCAAGGAAAAATATGGTAAGGGACGTGAACGTAAGACTGAGATACGAAACTTCGACACCATCTCGGCTCAAGCCGTGGCGGCCAACAATGAGAAGTTCTATGTCAACTACGCTGAAGGCTTTGTCTGTACAGGCGAGGGTCTGAAACGTGAGAAGGACAAAGATTCCTACCAGTTTATCTCCGATTGTTCTGATATGGACGATATCATCGTCTTCCATGAAAATGGAACCTATATGGTCACGAAGCTTCAGCCCAAACTCTTTGTCGGCGCTAATGTCATCCATGTAGCAGTGTTCCATAAGAACGACGACCGTACTACCTACAATGCCGTTTATCGTGATGGCAAGGCAGGCAGTGCCTATTATGTGAAACGTTTTGCCGTCACGGGTGTCACTCGTGATAAACAATACGACCTTACGCAAGGAGCCAAGGATTCAAAGGTGATATACTTCACTGCAAATCCAAATGGAGAGGCTGAGGTCATCAAGATTCAGCTACGTCCCGCACCGAAGGTAAAGAAGACGAGCTTCGATTACGACTTTGCGCAGCTTGCCGTGAAGGGCAGAGCCGCCCGAGGCAACCTCCTCACCAAATATGCTGTGAAGTTGATTTTCAAGCACGACGATGGAGTCTCTACTCTCAATGCCCGTGACCTGTGGTTCGACGATACGGTCCGTCGTCTCAATGCCGATAAACGTGGCCAATATCTCGGAGCTTTCGAGGGTGATGACCGTATCCTCCAAATCTTCTCCAATGGCGACTTTAAGATTACAGGATACGACCTCTCTACGCATTTCGATGATGACATGGTAGAGATTCGTAAATATGACCCTGACGACATCTTCTCAGTCATATATATCGAAGGAGAGACTCAGAAGATGTATATCAAGAGATTCACTCTCGAAAGAGAAATCAAGAATAACACCCGTTTTTCATTTATTGGTGAGAGCGCCGATGCGAAGTATCTGAGTATGAACCTTGATGTGATGCCTCGTCTCTTGCTTAGCTATCAGGTCAGCGATGCAGGTAATAGCTTCCCGGATGATGAACTCAACGTGGAAGAGTTTATCGGCATCAAGAGCTTTAAGGCCAAGGGCAAGCGCCTGTCGAATCGTGAGATTGAACGCTTTGAATGGCTTGAACCTTTTGAGCCGGAAGTCCCTGAACCGACCGACGACGCAGAATCTTCTGAAACGCCAGAGACAGATGCTGCAAGTGAATCCGATGAAGGCAAGACCCCTGAACCGTTGGAACCTAGCTATGACGAGTCGCTCGACTTCGATGAAAAAGAAAAAGGAAAGGGTGGAGGTGACTCCATCCAGATGGAATTATTTTGATTGAACATGAAAAGATGTCTTCTATATCTCGTCCTGGCATTGGGCCTTCTGTCGAGTTGTAACACAGAACTTCGTCTGGCGAAGAACTTCGTCCAGAAGTACGCTTCTACTCGTGCAGCGGTATATTTCCCTGAAAAAGCCGACGTGACACTCATTCAATATAAGGATGGCTCCTATTCCAATGTGCTGGATTCGTTGAATCAGGATGCATTTCTTGATATCATCTATGCTGCCTATGCCGAGGAACTGAGAACATATGGCGTGGATGTGTATGTGCCTGATGACCCTGATAACGTGCAGGTTGACTCGCTCCATTGGTTGATTCTCCTGTCGAAGGTTGAGATACAAGGCTATTATAAGGATTATGTTGACCATGTCTTTGATTTGGTTGATGAGAACGATTATATCTTTCCACTTAACACGGTCAATGTGGCTTCGTGGTTTGATATCAATGATGGCGAGTGGGGAAAGACAGCCTATTTTGAAGATGAGCGTGGCGACCGTTTCTCCTCTCATGTGACGGGCTTTGGCAGCGATTGTACCTATCATTATTCTATATCACCTTTGTTGAATGATGATATATATAATTATGCAGTTTATTTAGGCAAGATTTATGCTAAGTACACGTATGACTGTATGATGAATCGATATATTGCAGCTGAGATGAAGAAGATGGGGGATACGTTGGACTGTCGTCTGCGTTATGACCCTCGTCGTGGCTCTATGGAGTATATTGAGGATGAAGATGGTTTTATTGAATTTTGAAATAGAATAGATTATGATAGATCTTTTTATTCAGGTTAGGCTGTTGGATGTCATCGACATCTTATTGGTGGCTATGTTGTTTTTCACCTTGTATCGTCTGTTGAAAGGCACTGCTGCCATCAGCATTTTTGTGGGTATTGTCGCCATCTTTTTGTTGTGGCAGTTGGTGAAGGTCCTTCAGATGGAACTGTTGACGTCAATATTGGGGGCGTTTGTGAGTGTTGGCTTTATTGCCTTGTTCATCATCTTCCAGCCTGAGTTGCGACGTTTTTTGTTCACCATTGGAGCGCAGACGCGAAATGGGGGATTGCTACCTCGTCTTCGTTCACGTCGTCGTGGTAAGAAGAGCATCTCATTGGATACGGATATCGTGTGTCAGGCATGTGGCTCCATGTCGTTGATTAAGCAAGGTGCCTTGATTGTCATCACACGTGAGAACACCTTGGCGGATATCGTAGTGACGGGGGTTGGCATTGATGCGATGATAAGCAAGCCTTTGATAGAGAATATCTTTTTCAAGAACAGTCCTTTGCATGATGGTGCAATGATATTGACGGACAATAAGATTGTTGCGGCTCGTTGTATCTTGCCTGTGACGAACAACAACGATATCCCTGGCCATTATGGCTTGCGCCACCGTGCTGCCATTGGCATTTCGGAAAACAACGACTGTCTGGTATTGGTTGTCTCCGAAGAAACGGGTGACATCAGTCTGGTTGAGAATGGAACTATCCGAACTCTTAAGCGTATCTCCATGAAGGAAGACCTCGATAAGGCGCTGAGGGGGGAGGAATGATTGATAAAATATAATTGATAATTTTCAGTATTATGTTCAAAAGAATTACCACCTTATTCTGCTTGATGCTAGCTGTCTCCGTACAAGCTCAAGATATCGTACTCTATAAACAGATTGTCAACGACTTAAGTAAACGCAAATACGAAGGTCGTGGCTATGTCAAAGATGGTGTCCGCAAAGCTGAAGCCTATTTGACAAAACAGTATCAGAATGTCGGAGTCGACAAAGTATATCTGCAGCCTTTCACTATCGATATCAATACCTTCCCTGGCACTTGTAAGATGAGTGTTGACGGAAAGAAACTGCAACCAGGTACCCAATTCACTATCCGTGAATACTCTCCAGGAATTCACGGTACCTTCCCCTTGTATTATGTCGACACCACTAACTACGACATTGAGAAAATCAAGGCCGACCTCGCCAAACCCGAAAACAAAGGCTGCCTTGTCGTTGTCGACTTCTGGTTCCCTTATAAACACGGAAAAGACTTCCGTCAACTGGAACGTAATACTGAGATTGCCAATGCGGGCATGCTCTATACTTGGGAGACTCCTCTGAAATTCTACAAAGCCTATGGTGAAAAAGTCTGGGAGAAACCGATTCTCTGGGCAGGCCCCGACTTCCCTAAAGATGCTAAGTCTGTCACAGCCGACATCGATAATGAATTCCGTCCTCAATACGAGTGCAACAATGTCATTGCCAAGGTCGAAGGTCAGAAACACGATAGCACCATCGTCTTCATTGCTCACTACGACCACCTCGGCCATCTTGGAAAGAAACTGTATTTCCCAGGTGCCAACGACAATGCCTCTGGTAATGCTGCATTGGTCACCCTCGCTCAGTATTATGCTGCCAACCAACCGGAATACGACATGCTCTTCATCTCCGTGGCAGGAGAAGAAGCCAACCTCCGTGGTTCTACCTATTTCGTCAACCACCCACTCGTCCCACTCGAAAGCATCAAATACCTCATCAACCTTGATATGATTGGTGACGACAACCCTGTCCAATATTGTGAAGTCAGCGAAACAGGTATGCGTGGTTTCCAACTCTTTGAACAACTCAACGCTGAAGGACATTTCTTTGATTCTCTCAACAGAGGTGAGTTGGCTGCCAATAGCGACCACTATCCTTTCGCTCAAGAAGGTGTCCCTTGCATCTTCTTTGAGAATGAAGGCGGAAGCACCTTCCCATTCTATCATACCGCTCAGGACGATATGTCACGCTTTGTTGGCGACACCTACAAGAAAATTTTCCGATTAGTGACCCGATTCATTGAAAAGTATTAAAGATGCACAACATTACGATTAGACCCGTCTGCGAAAAAGACTATGATTTCGTTTTGAAGACCAACCTCGAGAATGTCGCGGTTCTTTCTCCAATGGATAAGGAGAGGATGCTGAAACTCGAGGCGATGTCAGAGTTATTTCTTCTCGCTGAAGTTGACGGACAACCTGCCGCTTTTATGCTTGCATTCAGAGAAGGAGCCAGTGGCTACGATAGCGAGAACTATCGTTGGTTCAGCTCAAGATATGACAAGTTCCTCTATATCGACCGCATTGCCATTATCGAGCCCTATCGTCGTCAAGGCATTGGAAAGAAAATCTATGAAGCCATCTTTGACCACGCAAGGCAAATCAATGCTCCTGTCGTCCTTCTGGAAATCGACACCATCCCTTACAACGAAGCGAGTCTGAATTTCCACAAATCGCTTGGCTTCCATGAAGTGGGCACCCAGTATGTCAAGTTCAACGATGTCACTGTCTCACTTCAAGAAGCACCTGTGAATATCTGATTGGCAATTAAATGCTTATTTTGTCATTTTCCCGGGTTCTCCCCAACTTCTCAAAAAGCCCTTCGGTCCATAAATGGCGCCTGACTCAGTGATGTTGGTCAATACATAGGGTATTGCTAAGGCACTCTTTTCAGTAGATTGGAATATCAAACGCCCTAAAGGAGTGACGGCATTCATAAAGGCATTGCCGAAGGCTTTGTTGGCCAATGGCGTGATGGCAATCCCTGGATGGGTGAGGATGACTCGGACGTTGCTGTCTGATTCCTTGAGCTGTTTCGCCAAGCCTTGTGCATAATTGGTGAGACGCAACTTCGAAGTGGCATAGAGCTTCAAGTCACTGATGCCACCATAATCATCAATCTGTTCTTTAATCCCGATTCTGTAAGATATGCTCGTGGTGAAGGTCATCTTCACCTCATGATTTAGAGTCTCAAGATAGGGGAGAAGC
>X415_White_Rhinoceros__coassemble_44_pt1 | contig 36319 bp, 32 predicted proteins | sample X415_White_Rhinoceros__metabat2_low_PE_005 | metagenome-assembled genome bin X415_White_Rhinoceros
CCCCTAACCCACAAAAACTTGCTGGTCAATGTGGCAAGCTTAAATGCTGCCTCAACTACGAATACGATGCCTATGTGGATGCCCTGAAGGATTTCTCAGACCCGAATATCGTGTTGAACTTCCAAAACGGGGATGCAGTACATCAAAAAAACGACGTCTTCAAAGGATTGATGTGGTATGCATACACCACCGACAAGAGCAATATCATGGCCATTCCTGTTGATAAAGTCAAAGAAATCATCGCCTTGAACAAAAAAGGCGAAAGACCTGCAAAGCTCGAAGATTACGCTATCACCAAGGAACAACAGACCAACACCAACGAGGGCTTTAGCGAGAAGGATCTCAAGAAGATGAGCGACTAATTTAGGTAAGAGTTAGAAGTTAGGAGTTGAAAGTCATTATACTAGAGAATAAGGAATTAGAATAAAAAGCTAGGGGAACAATGAAAAGAACATTCTTTTGGATCATTGGGGTTTTGCTGGTGATGGCCGGATGCAGGAGTCGTGGATTCGACGAGAGAAAGGTTATCACAAATTGCGCATGGGATATGGAAGAGCAGGTGCCTTTTGATGTTACCGTCAACGACACCACGACAAACTATGTCTTCGGTATCAGCATGCGACACGAAGAAAACTATCGATACAGCAACCTCTATGTCTTCTTGCACACGACAATGCCCAATGGCAACAGGACGCATGATACCATTGAATGTGTGCTGGCAACTCCAGAAGGCCGTTGGGTAGGTAAGAGCAGCGGAAGCATGCGTGACCTCAGAATACCTCTGAACCCCAGCCTGCGATTCCCTCTTACAGGAACCTATCATTTCGAAATCGAACAAGCCATGCGTGAACCTGTTCTCCATGGTATCTCCGATATTGGAATATACATAGAAAATCAATAATTATATAGAATATAAATATGCAAAAAAAGAAAACAACAAAAGGCAACGACAATTCAAAGGCCGTTAAAGTTCTATGGAGCATCTTCGGAATTGGAATTGTTGTGGTTATCTTGTTTTTCTTCTGTGTTGCCAAAGGTGTATTTGGCACCATGCCATCCTTTGAGGAACTTGAAAACCCTCAAACCAACTTAGCTACACAGATTATCTCGGCCGACGGAAAGGTGTTAGGAAGCTACTACGTGGAAAATCGTTCCAATGTGTACTATAGCGACTTATCCCCTTATCTTCCAGAAGCTTTGATTAGCATCGAAGATGAACGTTTTGAGAGTCACTCTGGAATTGATGGAAAATCACTGTTCAGGGTCGCGTTTGGCGTCATCACTGGCAACAAGAAAGGCGGTGGCAGTACCATCACCCAACAATTAGCAAAGAATCTGTTCCCTCGTGATGAGAACCTCAGCACAGTGCAGCTTGTGATTCGTAAATTCCAAGAATGGATTACGGCTACCAAGTTGGAATACAACTATTCCAAAGACGAAATCATCGCAATGTATTTCAATACAGTAGCATTTGGACATAATGCTTATGGCATTCGTTCTGCAGCAAAGACTTTCTTTGACAAAGACCCAAAGGACCTCAACATCGAAGAATCGGCTTTAATGGCTGCTGTGGTCAATGCTCCAACCCGTTATAGTCCGGTGCGTAACCCCGAACGCGCTACCGACCGACGTAATCTTGTGTTGAGAAACATGGTGAAGAATGATTATATCACCAAAGAGGAATATGACTCTATCTCATTGATTCCTATCGACATGTCTCATTTTGGTGTGATGGATCACAATAGCGGACAGGCTACCTATTTCAGAGAATTTTTGAGAGGTCAGCTGACAGATTGGGCCAAAGAGCACACACGTGCCGACGGAAAGCCTTACAACATCTATCGTGATGGTCTCAAAATTTACACCACTATTGACTCCAGGATGCAGCAGTATGCGGAAGATGCTGTCAGAGAAGTTGTTGGTCAAGAGTTGCAGCCTTTATTCAACAAACAATGGAAGGGACAAAAAAATGCTCCATTCTCATTGAATGATAAAGACAAAATTGATCAAATCATAGAAACCTCCATGAAGCGGAGTGACCGTTACCGCGAGTTGAAAAATGCCGGGGTATGTTACGATAGTATTGTGGTGGATTTCAACACTCCAACTGACATGACGGTGTTTTCGTGGGATGGTCCTATCGACACTGTGATGACGCCAATGGATTCGATTCGTTACTATAAATGGTTTCTGCAGGCCAGCTTAATCTCCATTGAGTCGCATACAGGATATGTGAAAGCTTATGTAGGCGGTCTGGATTACCGTTATTTCAAATACGACCATGTAACTCAAGCTCGTCGTCAAGTAGGTTCCACTTTCAAGCCATTCCTTTATACCTTGGCGATGCAAGAAGGAGAATACACACCTTGTACTAAGATACCTAACATCCCCTATAACATTCAGTTACCTGACGGAAAATTCTGGTCACCCAAAAATTCAGGAGGCAAATATGTCAACGAAGAAGTGAGTCTGAAATGGGCTTTGGCACAATCTAACAACTGGATTTCGGCATATCTAATGAATCGTTTCGGGCCTGAGGCCGTCATCGGAATGGCGCGCCGTATGGGAGTTGAATCACCCATCGAAGCCGTACCTTCCATCTGTTTAGGCGTTTGCGACTTAAAACTTATCGAGATGGTCGGAGCATTGAGTACTTTCGCCAATCAGGGAGTATATATCAAACCTCTGTTCATCACAAAGATTGAGGATAAGAACGGCAATGTCATCCAACGTTTCGCAGCTGAGGAATCGGAGGCTATGAGCGAAGTAACAGCCTATAAGATGGTCGAGTTGATGAAAGGTGTGGTACAAAGCGGTACTGGCATACGTCTGCGTTCGAAATACGGACTTAATTATGCAATTGCAGGAAAGACAGGTACCACTCAAAATCAGAGCGATGGATATTTTATGGGAATCACTCCAGACCTGACAACAGGAGTTTGGGTAGGAGCTGAAGACCGCAGTGTACACTTCAGAACGACACAAGATGGTCAGGGCTCTCACACCGCTCTGCCTATCTGGGCTGTTTACATGAAGAAGGTATATGAAGACGAGAGTTTGAATATCAGCAAGGGAGACTTCCCAAAGCCTGAAGCCTCTGACGTAGACTTGAATTTCAACTGCGAGACCTACGACCCTGACCCAGATGCCGTTGAGTACATTGATGAATTTTAAGTTTTAGTGTAGAATAAATAGTTAAGGCCATTGGTTAATGGCTAATCAGATAATATCATGACATCAAACTTTGTAGACTACGTAAAGATATTCTGTCGCTCAGGCAAGGGCGGTTCAGGATCAATGCATTTTAGAAGAGAGAAATACGTGCCAAAAGGAGGACCTGATGGTGGCGACGGAGGAAGAGGAGGAGACATTATCCTGCGCGGGAATGCCCAGATGTGGACATTGTTACATCTGCGTTACACCAAGCATCTTTATGCTGAAGATGGTGTAAGCGGTGGCTGTAACCAATTGACTGGAGCAGCAGGCAAGGATATCTATATTGATGTTCCATTAGGTACTGTGGCCTACACTGCTGAAGAACATGAAATGATGGGAGAGATAACAGAGGACGGACAAACCATCGTGCTTCTTAAAGGAGGTCGTGGCGGTAAAGGCAATGCCTTCTTTAAATCTGCCACTCAACAAGCTCCGAAGTATTCTCAGCCTGGTGAGCCTGCTCAAGAAGAGTGGGTTGTGCTGGAATTGAAACTCTTGGCCGATGTTGGCTTAGTAGGATTCCCCAATGCGGGCAAGTCAACCCTTTTGTCAACCGTCTCCGCCGCCCGCCCCGAAATTGCCGATTATCCTTTCACCACATTAGTGCCAAACCTTGGTATCGTTAGCTATTACAACAACCGTTCATTTGTTATGGCCGACATTCCTGGTATCATCGAAGGCGCAGCAGAAGGCAAGGGACTGGGTATCAGATTTTTACGTCATATCGAAAGAAATTCCACTCTCCTTTTCATGGTTCCTGCCGACAGCGAAGACGTGAAGCACGATTATGACGTCTTGCTCAACGAACTGAAAAAATACAATCCAGAACTTTTAGACAAGGATAGAATTTTGGCTGTGACAAAATGTGACTTGGTGGATGACGATAAGATTAAGGAAATCAAGCGTCATTTACCCAAGAAAATCCCGCACGTGTTTATCTGTTCGGTAACAGGTCAAGGAATTCCAGAGTTGAAAGATTTGATTTGGAACACCTTAAACAGGAGCCTCGACGAAGAAGAGGAAATATAACAACACCCCTCTCCTATGGCTTCGCTTCTTGACTTCGACTCTCGGCTGTTTTTATTTCTCAACGGTTTGCATACCGATTGGATGGACAGCATCATGGTAAGCATCACTGAGATGTGGGTTTGGATACCACTCTATCTTCTAATGGCTTATTGGGTTGTGAAGACCTACGGGAAACGTTGCATCTGGATTTTTCTTGCCGTGGCTTTGGTGGTACTATGTTCCGACCAATTATCAGCCCATGTATGCAAGCCTATCTTTCATCGATTAAGACCCTGTCATAACCCTGATTTAGAGGGGCTCGTATACCTACCAAAGGGAAAAGCGGGAGGTCAATATGGATTTGTTTCCTCACATGCTGCCAACACCTTTGCTATTGCAGCATTTCTAAGTGCAGCACTTCGTCGCAGATATTCGTGGATGCCATATGTTCTATTTGCTTGGGCTTTGATATCGAGTTACAGCCGTATCTATGTAGGAGTACATTATCCAGGCGACATCGTTGCCGGCGCTGTTTTAGGAATACTTATCGGATTGATAATCTGGAGATTACTTCTCGTCTTTTTTAAGAAAGACCACCTGAATTGAGGACCTGTCGTCAAGGCCCCATAAAGAAGCCATTTTGGCATGATTTAATGCCAGTTCAAGATAGCCATGCGTGCCAAACAAAGCCACCGGGTCAAGGTCTGGGACCTCGTCGTACGATTCAGAGATAGTGGTGATAGGATCGAAATTACCTTTAACAACGATGTTAAACGGACGACCTTTTCTGACACTTTCAAACAATTCACGCGTGATATTGGTGATGACATTTTCGTAGGAATCGATGTAAATCACGATGCCTTCGATAGTGTTTTCGGTAGTTGTTGGTTGGAATGAACCAGCGATATTAAGATTCGGTCTCAGAGCACCTACCGAAGAAAGAGGCTGACCTTGGGCGAGCATTACTGCAACTTTTGCAAACCGGTCGCGAGCGCTGAAAGTAAAGAACGATGTATCCTGAGGCACATCAAGATACCGAGCCTCATCATAATCATGTCCAAAGATAAAGCCGAAAACACCATTATCTGTTGAGATAAAATATTGTCCAAAGGCTTTCACGACAACATGGGGTTTATCTTCCGATTCGATATCATCAACAGCAATGATATGCACGGTGCCTTCTGGGAAACAATGGATGGTATTACGAAGGATAAAACCAGCCTGGGTAATATTGAAAGGTTCGATGTCGTGCGACACATCAACGATAGTAGCATCGGGCATCAAACTCAATATGGCACCCTTTACGGCTGCTGTATAGTAGTCGCTTGAACCCCAATCGCTTGTTAATGTGATAATCGGCATCAGTATCTCACGCAAAAAATATCGACTGCAAACATACAAAAAAAAACGAAGTTTTTTCTATCTTTGCCAAAATTTGAATCAAGAAAACAATGGCAGAACAGATTCTCCAAATTGAGAACGTTGACCCCAAGGATTTATATGGTCCAAACGACAAGTTTTTGGACAAAGTAAAGAGTCTTTTCCCCAAGTTAAAAATCATAGCCAGAGGCGATTTCGTCAAGGTAATGGGCGAAGAAGAAGAGATGGATTATTTCATCAGTCGTTTTGAGATGCTCACCATGCAGTTGGAACGAAAAGGCAAGATTGACGAGAGGGATATTGAAGAGGTAATGATGGCCAACTCTGATGCTGAGATTCAGCAGCAGATGTCCGAAAGCGACGTGTTGGTATTTGGTCGTGGTGGCATGCCTATTAAAGCCATGACAGTGAATCAAAAAAGGATGGTCAGTGCCTCTGACCATAACGACTTGATTTTTGCCATTGGTCCTGCTGGTACAGGAAAGACTTACACTGCAGTGGCTCTTGCCGTCAGGGCCTTGAAAGCCAAGCAGGTACGTCGTATCATCCTCACTCGTCCCGCTGTCGAAGCCGATGAACATTTAGGATTCTTACCTGGTGACTTGAAGGATAAGTTGGACCCGTATCTTCAGCCCTTATACGATGCACTCCGTGACATGCTGCCTTCAGCCAAACTCGAAGCCTTGATTGAAGACAAAACGATAGAAATCGCACCTTTGGCATTTATGAGAGGTCGCACTTTGGACCATGCATTTGTGATTCTCGATGAGGCCCAGAATGCCACACGAAGTCAATTAAAGATGTTCCTCACCCGTATGGGACGGTCTGCCAAATTCATTGTGACAGGCGACATCACACAAATCGACCTGCCTCCAAGGACTCCATCAGGATTACCACAGGCCATGGATGTGTTACGTAATGTCAAAGGCATTGAATTCATCATGCTCGACGACAAGGATGTGGTACGTCATAAGCTCGTCACCGACATCATCAACGCTTATAAGCGTCATAAAGACGAAGAAACTATCGAAGAAAACAAAAAAGAAAACTAAATAATTACAACAATGAAAGCACTTACAAGAACAGATTTTCAATTTCCAGGTCAGACCAAGGTTTATCACGGTAAAGTACGCGACTGTTATTTCATCAACGATGAATATATGGTGATGGTGGCAACCGACCGCATCTCTGCATTTGACGTTATACTCCCAAAAGGAATTCCTTTTAAGGGACAAGTCCTGAATCAAATTGCAGCCATGTTTTTGGATGCTACTAGCGACATCGTTCCAAACTGGAAATTAGCTACTCCTGACCCAATGGTAACCATAGGAAGACTTTGCAAGCCCTTCCCTATCGAGATGATTATCAGAGGCTATCTCACAGGTAGTTCTTGGAGAACCTATAAGAGCGGACAGCATACCATTTGTGGTGTAGAGATTCCTGACGGAATGAAGGAACATCAAAAATTTGCTGAGCCGATTATCACACCTACTACGAAAGCTGACGAAGGACATGATGAAGACATCTCAAGAGAAGAAATCATAGCAAAGGGCCTTATCAGTGAGAGCGACTACAATCAGATTGAGACCATCACTCGCAAACTTTTCCAAAGAGGTACTGAAATCGCAGCTAAGCAAGGTCTGATTTTGGTTGATACCAAGTATGAATTCGGTAAGATTGGAGACCAAATCGTGCTCATGGATGAGATTCACACACCAGATTCGTCACGCTATTTCATCGCTGACCAATATGAAGAACGTTTTGCTAAGGGAGAGCCACAGGTTCAACTTTCGAAAGAATTTGTAAGAGAATGGTTGATGGCCAACGGATTCCAAGGGAAAGACGGTCAACAAGTTCCTGAGATGACTCCAGAATATGTCGACAGCGTTTCCGAACGTTACATTGAGCTCTACGAAAAGGTCACTGGTAAGAAATTTGAAAAGGCAGCCGAAAGCGAAGACCTCCTTCAAAGAATTGAGAAAAACGTGATGAACTTCTTTGGTTAAGAGTTCTGAGTTAGGAGTTCTGAGTTAGGAGTTCTGAGTTAGAAGTTCTGAGTTAGAAGTTCTGAGTTAGGAGTTAAAGTTTAACTTATTAGTATATTAATATAGAATTATATGAAAAAAATATCCTTGTTATTTGCAGCTATCGTGATGATGGTTGTGTCGGTGAAGGCTGATGAAGGCATGTGGTTGCCCTATTCATTGAATGGTCAGAATCTGGCAGAGATGCAGCGTTTGGGCTGTAAGCTTACAGCAGAACAGATTTTCGATTTCAATCAGCCTAGTCTGAAAGATGCCATCGTACAATTCGGCGGAGGATGTACGGGTGAGATTATTTCACCTGAAGGTCTTTTGTTAACGAACCATCACTGTGGATTGAGTTATGTTCAAAAGCATTCATCTGTGGAGCATGACTATTTGACGGATGGTTTTTGGGCAAAGAGCAAGGAAGAAGAACTGCCCAATCCTGGTTTGTCAGTACTGTTTCTCGCAAGGGTTGAAGATGTGACTGGTCCAGTTTTGAATGGTGTCAAGGATGGAATGAGCGAGAGCGAACGTCAAGAAATCATTGCCAAAAACACAAAAGGCATTGAAGAAGGACATAAGGGTAACGAGTTTACACGTTTCGAAGTTGTGCCTTTTTACTGTGGCAACCAATATATTCTTTTCGAGTATAAGGTGTACAAAGATGTCCGCTTGGTTTGTTGTCCTCCATGGGGCATCGGAAAATACGGTGCTGACACTGATAACTGGACGTGGCCTCGTCACAAAGGTGACTTCAATGTTTTCAGAGTTTACATGGATCCTGATGGCAACCCAGCCAATTACAGCAAAAACAATGTTCCGCTCAAGCCAAAGCATTTCTTGCCTATTAACTTAGATGGAGTAAAGCCGGGTGATTATGCCATGATTATGGGCTATCCAGGCAGCACCGACCGTTATTCGACCTCATACACTGTGAAAAACGTCATAGAATCAGAGGGTCCTGCCATCATTGACTGCCGCACTACAAAATTGGAGAACTACCGCAAGCACATGGATGCAGACCAAGAGGTATTCATCCAATATGCATCAAAGCAGGCAAGTGTTTCAAACTATTGGAAATACTATATCGGACAGGTGAAGCAGCTGAAGCGCAACCATGTCTATGAGAAGAGAAGAACTCAAGAAGAGGACTTCAAAGCTTGGGTTGCACAAACCGGGAATAAACAGTACAGCAAGATTTTCGATGGCATCGAGAAGAAATGGAAGATTTTGGATGAGATTGAGAAATCATTTGTTTATCATAGAGAAGCAGGTTGGAATGGTGGTGAAGCCATTTCTTTCTGCCGTCGTTTTTCACGCATCAACGCTATGTTTGTTGCCAAGGCTAGTAAGGACGAAATCAAGGCAGCAGCAGTCAAGATGCAAGGCAGTGTCGATGCTTTCTTCAAAGACTATGATGTTGCTTTGGACCAGGATGTGACGGCAGCACTGCTCAACCTTTTCTACAAAAATATCACCCCAGAGCTGATGCCATCCATGTTGTTGTCAGAAGGTCAGAAAAACGGAGGTGACTTTACAGAGTATGTTGCCAAAGCCTTCTCCAAGTCTATCTTCACAAATCAGGAACGTCTTGAAAAGTGGATGCAGAAGCCTAAGAGCTTAGAAAAAGACCCAATTTTTGCCCTTACCATGAACATCATTGACTCTTATAATGGCATTCTTGGTCGTTATAATGAGGCACAGGAATACGGTAACCAAGGAGAACGTTTATATATGAAGGGTTTGATGGAGATGCAGAAGGACCGCAACTTCTATCCAGATGCCAACTTCACGATGCGTTTGACATATGGTACTGTTGAACCTTACAAAGCTGCCGATGCGGTAAACTATAACTATTACACCACCATGGATGGTGTGATGGCCAAGTATATCCCTGGCAACTGGGAATTCGACATTCCTCAGGACGTTCGCGACTTATATGAAGCACGTGATTATGGTCGTTATGCCGATGAAAACGGAGATTTGGTTGTGAATTTCATCACGACAAATGATATCACTGGTGGTAATTCAGGTAGTCCAGTCATCGATGGCGAAGGCAATCTCATTGGATTGGCATTCGATGGCAACTGGGAGGCTATGAGTGGAGATTTAAGCTTCGAGCAGAAGGTACAGCGTACGATTTGTGTTGATGCTCGTTATCTGCTGTGGTGCATCGAAAAGGTTGGTAAGTGCCAGAATATCATTGATGAGCTGGTCATTAAATAGTTAGAAGTTATATGAAAAGAGGATTTGGAAGTGACAATCACTCGGGCATTTGTCCTGAAGTGTTGGATGCAATGATTCGGGTTAACAAGGAACATGCCTTGGCCTATGGTGACGATGAATATTGTGCTGCAACAGAGCGTTTGTTTCAGCGTCAGTTCGGAGAACAGGCAAGGGTATTCTTTGCTTTCAATGGAACGGGATGCAATACCTTATGCATCGATGCCATGGTACGTTCTCATGAGGCAGTGGTCTGTGCAGAAACGGCACATATCAACGTGGATGAATGTGGAGCACCGTCGCGTATCGTAGGGTGTCGTCTGTTGACAGTACCCACCCCTGACGGTAAACTAACGCCTGAGCTGGTGAAGACTCAGCTCCATGGTTTTGGCTTTGAGCATCACTCACAACCCAAAGTCATCAGCATCACTCAGCCTACGGAACTCGGCACTTTATACACTTTGGACGAAATCAAGGCATTGGTAGACTTAGCACGAGAATACAAGATGTATGTTCACATCGATGGAGCTCGGCTCGGTAACGCTGCTGTCGCCTTAGGATGCACCTTCAAAGAGATGACAACTGACCTAGGTGTTGATGCCGTATCGTTTGGCGGTACCAAGAATGGTCTGATGCTCGGTGAAGCCGTGGTGTTGCTGAACCCGGAACTGGCTGAAGGATTCAAATATCGCCGTAAGCAAGCCATGCAACTCTGTTCCAAGATGCGTTTCATCGCAGCACAGTTTGATGCTTATTTTGAGAACGACTTATGGCGGCGCAATGCAGAACATTCCAACAAAATGGCCCAGCTCCTCTATCAATCAGTAAAAGACATCCCTGGAGTCAAGGTAGTGTATCCTGTCCAGGCCAACGGAGTCTTCGCCCAACTTCCTCGCAAGGTATGGAAAGCCCTGCAAGAGTATTGTTTCTTCTATGACTGGGACGAGGATGCCGACGTGGTGAGATGGATGTGTGCCTTCGATACTACAGAAGAAGATATCATAAACTTTACCAATAAACTGAAAGAGTTAATAAATCAATAACATCATGAGAAACTACACTTTAATCATTGCATTATTTGCAGCCTTCACGATGGTGGGCTGTGGAACGAAACAACAACAGACTGTATCTGAAACTCCTGAGAATCAGAAGATGCAGTATCGTGAACTTGGTTCAACAGGCATTCAAGTAGCCGAATTGGGTCTTGGTTGTGGAGCCTTTGGAGAATTAGATTCTACCGGTTCCCGTGCGTTTATGGATGTTGCCTTAGCAAATGGCATGAACTACATCGACATCTACGATTCAGACCCTATGGTTCGCAGCAACATTGGTTATGCACTTCAGGGGCGTCGTGACCAAATGATTATTCAAGGACATCTTGGCAGTTATTTCAAAGACGGCCAACATACCCGTACGCGTGATTTGGAAGAGACCAAGGCAGGATTCGCCGATTTATTAGAGCGTTTAGGGACCGACCATATTGAGGTGGGTATGATTCACATCTGCGACAAGCCTGAAGACTGGACTGCTGTTGAAGGCAGTGATTTTCTTGCTTATTTACAACAGTTGAAAGAAGAAGGAAAGATTGGACATATCGGAATGAGCAGTCACAATGCTGAAGTCGCTTTGATGGCAGCCAAGAGTGGCATTGTCGAGGTCATTATGTTCAGCCTCAACCCTGCTTTCGACCGCATTGCAGCAGGAAACAACATGTGGGACCCAGAAAGTTACAACCATATGTTAGCGGGTATCGACCCTGTGAGAATGGAATTGTACGACTACTGTGCTACCCATAATATTGCCATCACAGTCATGAAAGCTTTTGGTGGTGGAGGACATCTGCTGGATGCCGAGAGCTCACCTCTCGATGTAGCCCTCACTCCTTCCCAGTGCCTGAGTTATGCATTGGCCAAGCCTTGTGTAGCAGTAGCTCTTTGTGGAGCACAGACCATTGAAGAGTTAGAAAGTGACCTTCATTATTTGGATGCAACAGAAGAAGAAAAAGATTATAATGCCGTTCTGAAAGGCGAACAGCCAACAGCAGTTACAGTAGGTGATGCAGAATGCACCTACTGCAACCACTGTTCACCTTGTCCAGCTGGCATTGACATACCCAAAGTCAACCAGTTGCTTGATGAAGCGAAGAAATATGAAAAGGTGCCAGACGAACTGATGGCAGAATATAATGCATTACACCATCATGCCAGCGAGTGCATCGAATGCGGAGCATGTGAGACCCGCTGTCCCTTCAGCGTCCCAGTTCGTGACCGCATGAAAGAAGCCGTAAAGGTGTTCGGAAAATAAAAGCAGTAAAAAATCAGATTCAGATATTGGCTCGCTGACGGACTACCTCGAAGCAGACGATACCAGTGGCCACACTGACGTTGAGAGAATCAATCTTTCCTGGCATTGGAATCAGCAAATGCTGGTCGAGGCGCTTCATATAGGCGGGACTGATACCATCTTCTTCAGAACCCATCATCACACAAAGCGGACCAGTGAGGTTGGCTTCCCAGAGACTATCGTGAGCTTTTTCAGTAAAGCCAACGATACGAAGACCGCTTGCCTGAAGAAGGTCCATAGCATCTTTCATATTCTCCACCCTGCACACATTGATAAGTGACAGAGCACCTGCCGATGTCTTCATAGCATCGCCGTTGATTAGCGCTGAACCACGAAGCGGGATGACAATAGCATCTACCCCCGCAGCATAAGCTGTACGGGCTATGGCACCAAAATTACGGACATCCGTAACACGGTCAAGCATCAAAACGAAAGGATCACGGCCTTCTTCATAGACCATTTGTATCACTTTCTCAAGAGGTTGATATTCGATGGGACAGATGAAAGCAATGACACCCTGGTGGTTCTTTCGAGTGAGACGATTCATCTTCTCAAGAGGCACATACTGGACAGGTACTTCATGAGCGCGACAGTAATTGGCAATCTCTGAAATCTCAGGAGCGCGAACGCCGGCTTGGATAAAAACTTTCTCTATTTCTTTTTCGGAGTGAACCAGTTCAAGCACCGGATGCACACCAAATATCATATTGTTCTTGTAGTTGTCTTCCATAGTATGTTAATCTTGAATAGGATGTTCAGAGTTTAAGTTATCTATGATAACAGATGGATATTTTTCTATAATTGTATTGATTTTATTTTCTTTTTTTAATTCAAAGTCGTGATAGGTACGGCTTTGAGGAAAGAGAGGTTTGTGGAGCATCATCTGACGAAGTTCTTGAACCTCTTTTAAGATTGGGAGTTGATTAGGCTGTATGGCAAAGTTGACAAAGGCATCCCAGATATAGTTGACACTTTGTTGTGTGGGATGAATCATATCTTCTTTATAGAATCGGTAATCACGGAGCTCGTCGAGAAGGATTTCGTAGGCTGGGAAATAGTGAGCATTGGGATAGTTGGAACAAACGTTATCAGCAGCAAGGAGGAGAGCAGCTTTGCTGAGCTGATTTTGGTGGAGGCCATCGCGAAGATGACGGAGTGGAGATATGGTGATGATAAATTGTTTCTGTGGAAAAGATTGAACGAGTTGGGATAGAAGGGATGAGGAAATTTCGGTAGAGAGAAACTCTCTGGAGAATTGTTGGGAGGGCAGTTTGTGGCAATTTGAAACAATTTGGTTGGTTTTCAGGAAGCGGTAGGCATAGGAAGAGCCTAGGCTAACGACTATCCATTTGGATTGAGCAAAGTGCTGTGCAGAAAACTGGAGATGTTGGTTTACTGAGTCAAGCAGTTGAGATGGGGAAGAATTCCAGAAGTCTGTGTTATGGGAGAAAGTACAATAGAATTCGTCATTAACTGGGATGACATCATTTGGAGAAAATGGGGTTGGGTTATTAAGGTGTTGGATAGTTTGGCAGATGGAGGCAGGGTTATAGAGGGGGCCGAATGGATTGACGAGAGCATCGAATCCGTAGCTATGGCAGAGGGAGCCAATTTCATCGGCAAAGCACGAGCCTAAGAAGAGCAGCTTGTCGCCATAGACAAGCTGTTCTTCCATGGGGGTGATATCTACAGGTGTAGAAAATGTCATTATTTGCTGAGGAGGAAGCGTTCGACTTCGATACCAGCCATAGCGCCTGTTCCGGCGGCTACGATGCCTTGACGATAGATACGGTCTTGGCAGTCGCCACAGGCGAAGATACCTTCAACATTGGTGGCGGTTGATTTAGGTTTCGTGATGATATAGCCTTCTTCATCCATGTCGAGGATGCCTTTAAAGACTTCGGTATTCGGAATATGTCCGATAGCCTCAAAGAAGCCGTCGACATAGATAGTACGTTCTTCTTTAGTATCGCTATGATAGAGAACAGCACCTTTGAGTTTCTTCATCCAACCCTGTTGCTCGCCAAAGAGTTCTTTAGTTTGATGTTTCCAGAGCACTTCGATATTGGGGGTGTTCAGGACGCGGTGTTGCATGGCTTTGGATGCGCGGAGCACATCACGGCGGACGATGAGATACACTTTATTGCAGAGTTTGGCAAGATAAGTAGCGTCTTCGCAGGCCGTATCACCACCGCCAACAACGGCGACGTCTTTCCCTTTATAGAAGAAGCCATCGCAAGTAGCGCAAGCTGATACGCCACCGCCCTTGAATTCTTCCTCGGTTGGAAGTCCAAGATAGCGTGCTGATGCACCGGTTGCCACAATGATGGAGTCGGCGAGCAGTTCGCCGTCGTATTCCGTGGTCACTTTGAAGGGACGTTGAGAAGCATCAATAGCGGTGATTTCGCCTTCACGGATTTCGGCACCGAAGCGCAGGGCTTGTTGACGGATATCTTCCATCATATCGGGACCGTTGACACCTTTTGGATAGCCAGGAAAGTTTTCTACTTCTGTGGTTTGGGTCAGCTGTCCACCAGGCTGAATACCTTCATAGATGACGGTTTTGACATCGGCACGACAAGTATAGATAGCAGCAGTATAGCCAGCAGGACCTGAGCCAATGATAAGACATTCGATATGTTCCATTGTGTAGTTGATTTGTTGAATGATTCAATTTTATAATTAGGGTACAAAGATAGCGAAAATAACGGAGGAAGAATTTTTTTTGGAGAATTTGTAACGGTGGAACAAAAAAGGTTGTATCTTTGCGGCATGAAATCGGGGCGTGGTGCAGTTGGCTAGCATTCTTGCATGGGGTGCAAGCGGTCGCCAGTTCGAGTCCGGCCGCTCCGACGACAGAAAGGGAGGCTAAGGTCTCCCTTTTTTGATATTAGCTGTTAGCTATTTGACACTTTCTGTATTCTATCATGATGTCATTAATCAACCTTCATACTCATCAAGCTATCCATCTCGAGGGCACAACAGGTATTGTAAACCTTGAATTAGGGGAAGAATGTCCCAAAGAGGGTTTGTATTCATATGGTATCCATCCATGGAATACGGATGATGAGAATTTCTCTTTGGAAACAGCATTGATATGTTTGGAGGAAAGACTGCAGTTGCCACAAGTAGTGGCTTTGGGAGAAGCAGGATTGGACAAGATGCATGCTCTGAGTTTTGAAAGACAATTGCAGGTCTTTGAACGCCAGATTGAACTCTCCGAGCGTTATAAAAAGCCTCTTATCATTCACGATGTGAAATGTCATAACGAAATCATCGCCTTAAGAAAGAAATTTCGTGCTCAGCAGACTTGGATTATTCATGGTTTCAATGGAACAGAGCAAGACATTCAGCAACTCACGGGACAAGACATTTATCTTTCTGTTGGAGAAGCAATTCTACATCCTGAGAAAAAGATTACCAGAGCTTTGAAAGGTATTCAAGTCGAGTATCTATTTTTAGAAACTGACACAGCTGACATCAGAATAGAAGCCATTTATGAAGAAGCAGCGAAGATTCTAGAAATGGAGGAAAATGAGTTGAGGGACCAAATCTTTACTAACTTTGCACGCATATTTTACGACCATGGAAGACTGGCAAGATAGAACTCGATTACTTATCGGAGATGAAGGCATCAACAAACTGAAAAACAGCCATGTATTGGTAGTCGGTTTGGGAGGTGTTGGCGCATATGCTGCGGAGCAGTTAGCCCGTGCAGGTATTGGCAAGCTTACTTTGGTGGATGGCGATGTGGTAAATGTCACGAACCGCAACCGTCAGCTTCTTGCCTTGCAGAGCACTCTTGGCAGACCAAAGGCAGAGGTGATGGCAGAGAGAATCCGCGACATCAATCCTGACGCTGAATTAGAGGTCATCAACCAATACATGAAGGATGATGCTATCATTGAATTAGTATCGCAGCCTTATGATTTCATTGTAGATGCCATCGATACAGTTGCTCCGAAAGTATTCCTTTTATATTATGCCAAGCAAAACAACCAACGGATTGTGAGTTGTATGGGAGCTGGAGGAAAATTTCATCCAGAGAAGATAGAGATTTGTGACATTGCGCAATCAAATCACTGTCGGTTGGCTTTTTACATTCGCAAGCGATTACATCGTCTCGGGGTCAGAGAAGGTATCACCGTGGTGTTTTCTCCTGAACCCGTGGCCGACTCAGCTGTCACCACTGATATGGAAAAAGAGCAAAACAAGGTCAGCAATGTGGGTACCATCTCGTATATGCCAGCCGCCTTTGGACTCTTTTGTGCCTCTGTAGTCATTAATGAGCTATTGGCTGTCGGACAATAGCCATTTACTTTTTTATCAATCTTCACATTGACGAATTCAATTTGACAAATGATTTGTCACGGATATATCTTTGCCGTGTCAAACAAACCAATTTATGTTTCACCAAAAACATTCTAATTTATGGAAGTCAAATTTTATCGCTGCAGACATTGCGGCAATGTGGTCGTAAAGACCGTGGATTCAGGTGTCCCTATTGAGTGCTGTGGGGAACCAATGGAAGAACTCAAAGCACAGACGATGGAAACGGGCATGGAGAAACATGTCCCAGCATTGGAACGCATCAACGACTGCACTTTACGTGCGATGATAGGCAGTGAAGCGCATCCGATGATGCCTGCTCATTACATTCAGTTTGTATACTTGTTAACTGACCGAGGCGGGACAATCGTGTATCTCAAGCCTGGCGACAAACCTGAGGTTTATTTCTGTTGTTGCAAGTCGAAGCCTTTAGCGGTGTATGAATATTGCAACGTTCATGGACTCTGGGTTTGTCCCATTGATTGATAATCCGTTGGCAGTTGTTAGTAAACAAAAAAGAAGGCCCCGAAAAGGACCTTCTTTTTTGCATGGTCATTCGAAATCAGATGACCAAGTCGGGAGCTTCGTGCACTCGGTAGGACAGTTCACGGTCGAGCAGATACAATCCTTTGGAGTCAGAACCAAAAAGATCCATTTTGGTCAACAGCTCTTTAGCATTCACCTCCTCCTCAGCCTGTTCTTTCACGAACCAATCGAGAAACTGTAGGGTACGGAAGTCGTTAGCATCGGACGCCACCTTGTAGATGGCATGGATACTTGCGGTAACGTACTTTTCATGGTCAAGTGCGGTTTCCAGCACCTCGCGGTCTTCCACAAAAGCATGAGCAGGATTTGCAATGGCTTTCAGTTCCACGTCGAATTCTTCGTTATGAAGATACTGATAAATCAGCATCGCATGGTCAAGTTCCTCCAATGCTTGAACGTGATACCAATGGGCAAAGCCATGCAGTCCTTGATGCTCGAAATAGTTGTTCATCTCTAAGTAGAGATAGGCGGAGTAGAGCTCCTTGTTTACCTGTTCGTTAAGCAGGTTCGCTACGTTTTCTTTAATCATAATTTGGTTTGGTTTAAAAGGTTTGATAGTTTTGGTTTATATTTCTGACATCTGATTTTGACGGATGTTTAGATACTCTTTCTTCTCATTTGACGATGCAAAGATATAGGCATAGGAAAACGTTTGTCAAATTGAATATTTCAACCCTATTATTGAAATAATCAATAAGATACCAAACAATTATTTACAAGAAAAATAAAGAAAGGTTTTAAGAGCCTATCAAACTCAGCAGGCAGACCCCAAGGCCCCACCACATCGGGTCGGCGGGGAGGTTAAATGTCTTGGCAACGATGAGCATAGTGGTACCTGCTATCATGGATATGAGCATTCTGGTAGGTTTGATGCGTGATTTCAGGAACAGAGCGCAGGTTAAAGGGAGGAAACAAGCTGTAGCGCGCAGTCCCATAGACAGGAATCCCAAGTCGTTGATGAAACTCCCAGAAAACGAGTTAGCAACGAGGATAGCGATGCCAAGGATAGCGATGATGGTCGTACGGGTGACGAGGAGAGAGCGTTGTGAAGAAAGCACTGATGGCTTGAATTTGGCAAAGACATCGCGCACTAGGATGGTGGCTGCTCCGAGAGAGAGTCCCGAGCCTCCGCCAACGATGGTGATTAACAATGTGCCCAGCACGATGCCGCCAAAGAGTTTAGGCAGATGGTTCAGTACGAAGAGTGGAAAAGCCTGGGATGAGGAAGTCATGAGTTGCATGCCTTCGGGCAGCGCTCCGCCCAGGGCCTCCAGTTCGGCAGCAGTGATATAATGACCGCGCATATAAAGGCCTATCATAATACAGGCGAGACCAATAGGTGGAGTCAGCAAGGCACAGATGATACCGCCCTTTCGCGCTGCGCTATCGCTTTTCCCCGACCAGATGCCTTGGGCATATGTTTGGGTTGACAGGACTCCTAAGACAAGGGAGAGGCAGGAACCTAAATCCTTAACAGGTCCACGAGAGAAGACACTCTGGTAGCGATGGCTGACAGCCTCGGATGAATCAAGTCCGTTTAGGGCACCGAGGTTGGTGGAAGAGAAGAGGTGTTGTATTGTTTCCATAAGGCCAGAGTATCCTTTAGCAATGCCAAAGACAGCTATTCCGGCAACGATAGAGCTAACATAAAGCAGAGCAAGTTTCACGATGCCTCCCATCCCTGCGCCCCATAAACCACCAAAGACCACATACACGACCATCAGGGCAACGGTAATCAGGGCTGCAACGAGAAAGTTAACTGGGAATAGGGCTGTGAGAAGGGCTGAGGCTGAGAGGACTTGCGCTACGATGCTGACAAAGATTCCGAGGAAACACAGGATACTTCCGACGGCTTCGGCTTTTTTGCCATACTCCTTTGAAACCACTTCGAGCAATGTCACACAGCCACTATGACGCAGAGGGATGGCATATGCGATAGAAAGGATGAGGCAACCTATGGCAGCACCGAGGGTAAACCACCAGGCTGAGATGCCATAGGTAAAGGCAAGTTGTGCAGTGCCAACAGTTGACTGTCCACTCACCAGGGTGCCCATGATAGCACCGCAAACAATCCAATAGCCAGCCTTTCCACCGCCTGTGGAAAAGTCCTTGGCGTCTTTTACTTTTCGACCTGAAAGGGAGCCGACAGCGATAATTACTGCGATGGTAAAAAGTAAGCCTGTGAGTGTCCAGATAGAAATGGTCATGACAAAAACTTTATCAACAATGAGATTCCAAAAATGATTGTCAGCAAAAAGGTTTTGATTACCTGTCGTGGCAGCAGAGAATCAAGTTGCTCAGCACTATGGGTTCGGAGTGATAAGATATCTTTGGCAAAGAGAGGAGTCAGAAGCCAAAACGAGTAGCAATAAATGGGCAGTTGTTTGATAATACAAAAGAGTGTGAGGCAGAGGAGACCGCCGATGATGAGGAAGCAATGATAGATAAAAGCACGTTTAAGTCCGATGAAAACGACGAAGCTATTTTTTCCAGAGGCTTTATCGCTTTCGTAGTCACGCATATTATTGATATTGAGAACAGCATTCGACATAAGTCCCATCGTTGTTGCGGGTAGGAGAATGCTGACATCGAGATGTTTTGTAGCAAGATAGTAGGTGCCTGCCACGGCGGTCCATCCGAAGAAGAGGAAGCAGAAGAGGTCGCCGAGGCCTTGATAGCCATAAGGATGTTTGCCGAGGGTGTAGAGGAGGGCGGCGAGGACGGCGGTTATGCCTAAAGCAGCAAAGACGAGGAGTTCGGTCCAGGAGAGACGGGCGACAAAGAAGATAAGAATTGCTCCAGAGAGGAGAGCAGCACCGGCGACGAGAGTCATTCCTATCAGCATTTCCACCTCGTTGATATCGCCATTTTGCATCGTACGTTGTGGGCCTTTACGAAGTGAGTTGTCGACTCCTTTTTTGAAGTCGCCATAGTCATTAGCAAGGTTGGAAAGAATTTGCAGCAGGATAGCGGTCACGGCACAGAGGAGGATTGCTGGAATATTATGATTTGAGCAGAAGGCTGAGAGAAAGCCTCCCATAAGGATTCCAGAGAAAGAGAGCAGCACTGTCCGAGGACGTGCTGCTCTTATCCAATGTTTAAGGTCTGGCATGATTACTTATCTTCTGCGACCGCCGCTGCGGCGTTTTGGTGAATAGTAATCATCATTAGTGTTGCGTGCTGCTCCACGGCGGCCTTTCCCTGATTCGCGAGAGTCGCGAGAATTTTTGGGAGATTCTTTCGAAGAGTTTCGGTTTGAGCCGAAGCCTCTTTCCGCGCGGCGTTCCTTACCAGAAGCATAGCCTTTGGAGCTGGAGCTTTTTTCGGATGATGATTTACGTTTTTTTCTTGGCATATCATCTTCATCGAGGAACACTTCGATATCATCGAGGTGGTCATGCCAATCGGGGTCGAGCCATTCATGTCCATCGCGGGAGCGTTCGACTTTTATCTTGGGTTCATCGTCATCGAATTTCCTGGATTTCTTTTTGGATTTCTTTTCCCACATCTCATCCTCATCGCGTGATGATTTGGATTTTGGCTTGTCGAAATCTTCTGATTTGGGTTTATTATCTCTATGTCTCTCTTTCTTTCCTGCGGGTTCTTTGGCGACTTCAACGATGATGCCTTTAGGGTTATTATGAGGGTCGGCAAAGCATTCGAGAATCATAGGAACAGCGGATTCTTCGACGTCGACAAAAGAGAAATCTTCAAAGAGGTCGATACGACCTATACGGATATCGCGGGTATGAGTGACGTCATTGATTTTTCCGATAATTTTTTGGGGCAGTGCATGGTCTTTTTTGCCCATGCCGAAGTAGAGGCGTTTGAGACCTTCGTCGCGGTTAGCATTATCTTTTTTACGACTTAGTTTGTCGTTTTTCTCATCTTTTTCGCTGACGTTGAGGTCCATAGCATCCTTATAGTAATCGAGGAAGCGATTAAAATTAAGGGCGACCATGCGGGTTATGAGTTCTTCGCGAGACATCCATTCGAGTTTCTTAAAGATAACTGGCAGATAATCGTCGATATCTTCGCGATTGATGTCGACATGCTCAATCCGGTCGATATGGTTAAAGAGTTGTTTTTCGCAGACTTCTTTTCCTGTTGGGATGAGAGCACGTTCGATGGGGCGTCCGATGATTTTCTCTATTTGTTTGACTTTATGCTTTTCGCGGAGGTGGACGAGGCTGATGCAGACGCCACGTTTATCGGCGCGGCCGGTACGACCAGAGCGGTGCACATAGGTCTCGATATCATCTGGAAGGTTATAGTTGATGATATGGGTAAGTTCTTTAACGTCGATGCCACGGGCTGCCACGTCGGTAGCGACGAGCAGTTGGAGACTATGTTTACGGAAGTGGTCCATAACATTGTCGCGCATAGCTTGGGACAAATCGCCATGGAGGGCGGCTGCGTTGTAGCCATCTTGGATGAGGCTATCAGCGATTTCCTGGGTCTCGAGTTTGGTACGACAGAAGATGATGCCATAGATGGAAGGCGTATAGTCGATGATACGTTTCAGTACAGAGTAGCGGTCCTTTGCTGCCATCATATAGTAGCGATGATCGACATTAGCGGTACCAGAGTTGCGTTCACCCACGGCAATCTTGATAGGATCGGTCATATACTTATCGAGAATCGTTTCGACTTCCTTGGGCATGGTTGCTGAGAACAGCATGGTATTGCGTTCGGATGGCATATACTCGAGGATGTCGTCGACTTCTTCCTGGAATCCCATATTGAGCATCTCGTCAGCTTCATCGAGGACCATGGTACGAACCATGGAGAAGTCGACGCGGTTACGGCGAATCATATCGCGAAGTCGTCCAGGAGTAGCCACGATGATTTGAGGTTTACGAGCTAATTCCTTGAACTGTACTTCGATGCTTGCGCCGCCATAGACTGGGACGATGAGTATTTCTGGGATATATTTCGCATAATGTTGAAGGTCCTTGGTAATCTGCATACACAGTTCGCGTGTTGGGCAGAGAATCAGGGCTTGGACACAGCGTTGAGTAGCGTCGATTTTATGGAGGAGCGGCAAACCGAAGGCCGCTGTCTTACCCGTACCCGTCTGGGCAAGACCCACCAAGTCGACATCATTTTCCAACAATACAGGGATAGTCTGCTCCTGTATCGGCATAGGATTTTCGAACCCCAGCTCACCAATAGCCTTCAACAGAGCAGGATTCAATCCAAAATCGTTAAATTGTGACATGAAATAAAAAGGTGATTGAAAAACAGGCTGCAAAGGTACGAAAAAAAACACGAGTCTGGCGAAGGAAACGAGAAATAGTGTAAATTTGTGCTTTTTGAGAATCGTATGGACAAGAAATATTTCTTATTATATATCAGCATTTTATTGACGCAGTTGCTTGGTGTGTCATGTAGTGGGTGCAAGCATAAGGAGAAAGAAGGTCCTATCGTAAAGGTTGACACGGAGACGCTTTTCACCGATTTGGAGGAAAACATAGTAGAACGCAGGGCAAAGCAAGCTGACAAGGTTTTCACTGAGTTGAAGAACACGGTGGGATTAAACGGTGTGGTGTTATACGGAGAGCAGGGACGGATTGTATACGAGAAGGCTTTTGGCTGGCGTGATGTCCGCAGACAGCGTAATCCCATTCAGGTTGACGATCAGTTTCAGTTGGCATCGGTATCAAAGATGTTCACAGCAGAGGCCATCATGCTTTTATATTCTCAAGGTTTGTTGGATTATGACGATGATGTGACAAAATATATTCCTGAATTCCCATATTCTGGGATTACTATCCGAAATTTATTGAATCATCGGTCGGGGTTATCCCGTTATGAAGTCTTATGTGACGATGTCTGGCCTGACAGGACGATACCTATGACCAACGAGAAGGTCATTGAATTGTATGCGCAATATAAGCCAGAGCCCTACAATCAGCCTGATATTACATTTCATTACACGAACATCAACTATGTATTATTGGCTTCGGTGGTGGAGCGCATCACAGGACAGCATTTTGAGGATTATATGAAAGAGAACATCTTTGAGCCTTTAGGGATGGAACGCTCTTTCATTTATTCTTTAAGAGGTGTAGAGAAGTTGAATCTTTATGTCGACACGGAGATTCAGGGGTATAACTTATACCGTCGTGGAGCAGAGCGTGCACAGGACGACTATCTCAATGGAGTTGTGGGGGACAAGGTGATGTATTCAACCGTAGAGGACTTATATCGTTTTCACGTGGCACTTGAGACCTGTCAGTTACTGCCCGACAGCATACAGCGAGAAGCTTTTGAGCCTGGCTCACCGACTTGGAAACGGGGTGACAACTATGGTTTTGGATGGCGAATGAATTTAGACCATCCGAACACTGTATATCATTTTGGTTGGTGGAAGGGATATCGCAGTTTCTTTATCCGATATACGGGGAAAAACAGGGTACTGATTGTGTTGACGAACACTGACAGTGGAGCAGGAGCTGAGACGATGTGGAATTTCTTAAACGACACGACGCTCCAGTTACCTGAAGCGTCGTGGAATAAAAGTTATATTAGATGAACTAATTAGTTCTTGACGACGAGTTTGAATCCAACTCCGTGGACGTTGAGTAATTGGACATTTGGATCATCTTTGAAATATTTACGGAGTTTGGTTACGTAAACATCCATTGATCTTGCGTTGAAGTAAGAATCTTCGTACCAGATTTTGCTAAGAGCGTAAGTACGTTCGAGGGTATCATTGAGGCGTTCGCAGAGCAGGAGCAGGAGGTCGGCCTCTTTAGAGGTAAGTTTACGGCTCTCGTCACCACGATTGAGGAGATGACGTGGAGCATCGAATACGAAGCTACCAAGTTGATAGGTAGTTGGAGCAACCACTTCTGATGAGCAACGACGGTTGACTGCATAGATACGCATAAGAAGCTCATCCATGCTGAATGGTTTTGTGACATAGTCATCACAACCTATTTCAAAACCTTCCATAATATCTCTAGGAGTGTTTCTGGCGGTCAAGAATATCAACGGCACCTGGCTGTTGATTTTTTTAACTTCTCTAGCTAATGTGAAGCCATCCATATTAGGCATATTCACATCAAAAAGACAGAAATTAAAATCTCCAGCTCTAAAGGCATTCAAAGCCTCTTCACCATTTGAACAAAGAGTGGTTACGATTCCTTTGGACTCAAGATACGACTTGAGGATAACGCCGAGATTTTTGTCATCTTCGGCAAGTAAAATATTAATGTTACGCGACATTGTGATTGTGTATTGAATTTGTAGCAAATGTTTAAAAATCGTTTTTCACTGCAAAAATACGATATTATTTAATACACTGTCATTTTTTATTAGTATTTTTATCCATTTTAGCATAAAAAAAAGCCATCTCAACCCAAAATTTCCGAAATTACTCAAAAAAAATCGTAAGTATTATTACTTATTTATTACGTATTTTTTCCAGCATAGAGTGGTAATTATATGTTATATTATTGATTTACAATTATTTAGAAATTCAAACCAAAAAAAAGACCAAAAAAAAGCATATATTTCTCATGAAGGAAAAGAAAAAAGTGTACTTTTGCATCGGTTCTTATCATAATAACCTTGCAGCCGCCCACTCGGCTGCAAATAAAAGGTTTCATAAATTTTGGTTTTTGGTTCTAGAAAATCCCGGCCCTCCGCTGGGATTTTCTTGTTAATGGGGCAAAAAAAAGAGTATCTTTGCGAGGCCGTCCCATAGGGATGTGTATCAAATCAACCTAAGATTAGTAGAATGGATATCAAATTACAATACGACAACAATATTGAAGCATTTGGAGATGAGCAAGCCAATTGCATTGCTCAGACATTCCGAACGATATATGATGGAACGGGGGCAGGTAATTCGTTTTTAGGATGGGTTGGATTGCCTTCTGCCATCAACGAGGCCACATTGTTGGACATAGAAGAAACGGCACATCGGTTACGGACAAAGTCCTCTGTTTTCGTCGTGATTGGCATTGGTGGTTCATATTTAGGAGCCCGGGCAGTCATAGAAGCTTTAACTAAGCCATTTGCTGCTTTGCAAGAAGAGAAGCCCATAGTGGTATATGCAGGGCATAACATGAGCGAAGATTATCTTAGTGAATTGTTGTCGTTATTAGACCGTAAAGACTATTCGATGGTGGTCATCTCCAAGTCGGGAACAACAACAGAGCCTGCCATTGCCTTCAGGGTGTTGAAGCAGCATATGCTTGAAAAGTATGGCAAAGAGGAGGCGCGGACCCGCATCGTGGCCATAACGGATAAGTCAAAGGGAGCTTTACGGCAATTAGCAGACCGTGAGGGATACAAAACCTACATAGTTCCAGATGATATTGGGGGGCGTTTTTCGGTTTTAACACCTGTGGGATTACTTCCTATTGCCGTGGCAGGTATTGATATTAGAGAGTTGGTAAGAGGAGCAAGGGTTGTTGAAGAGTTCTGCAAACAGAATCCACATCTTGATGGTAATCCTGTTGCTGAATATGCATTGCTTCGTCACCTATTATATAAAAAAGGAAAGACCACTGAGGTAATGGTAAACTATGAACCCAGTTTGTGTTATTTTTCCGAATGGTGGAAGCAGTTATTTGGCGAAAGTCATGGCAAGGAACACAAGGGTATTTTCCCTGCATCGGTCACTTACAGCACCGACTTGCATTCTATGGGGCAATATATGCAGGAAGGCTTACGCAATATGTTTGAGACGGTCATCTCCATTGAGAAGCCTAAACATGAGTTAAGCATTCCATCCGACCTTGACAATTTGGATCAATTGAATTATTTAGCCGGGAAGAGGCTCAGCGACGTCAACCTTAAAGCAGAATTAGCAACCATCATAGCACATGAAGATGGTGGCGTGCCCAATCTACGCATTTCGGTACCGGGAATCGATGAGTTCATGCTCGGCGAGCTTATTTATTTCTTTGAGATGGCCTGTGCCTTAGGAGGTTATTTATTAGAGGTCAACCCATTTGACCAGCCAGGTGTTGAGGCATATAAAAAGAACATGTTTGCTTTGCTCGGCAAGAAAGGGTATGAAGAGCAGGCAGAGGTATTAAATATGAGGTTACATAAAAAATCATTGTAACAATCTTATGAAACGAAACATTGAAATCATGGCACCAGTTGGCTCATACGAGGCCCTGGCTGCCGCCATACAAGCAGGAGCTGGAAGTGTGTATTTCGGAATTGGGAAGCTCAACATGCGTTCCAGGTCCGCCAAGAACTTCACGCTTGATGACTTGCATCAAATAGCTGAGATTTGTCAGCAAAACAACGTGAAAAGTTACGTGACTGTCAACACGGTCATTTACGACGAGGAGATGGAAGAGATGCACCGTTTACTGGATGCCATCAAGGCAAATAACATCTCAGCCATTATTGCTTCCGACCAAAGTGTCATTCAATATGCGCGACAATTAGGAATTGAGGTACACATGTCGACGCAGACAAACATCACAAACATTGAGGCTGTACGATACTATTCTCAGTTTGCCGACGTGATGGTTACCGCGCGAGAACTGAATGTGAATCAGGTAAAGCATATCACGGAGCAGATAGAGGCACAGCAGATTCGTGGACCGAAGGGAGACCTCGTACGCATTGAGGTCTTTTGTCATGGCGCATTGTGCATGGCTATCTCTGGCAAGTGCTATCTGAGTCTCGACAACTACAACTCTTCGGCCAATCGCGGAGCTTGTCTCCAGCTTTGCCGTCGTGGTTACGAGGTGAGAGACCGTGAGGAGGGCATAGAGTTGGCCATTGAGAACGAGTACATCATGTCGCCCAAAGACCTCTGTACCCTACCCTTCTTAGATAAGGTTTTGGATGCTGGCGTTGAGATTTTGAAGATTGAGGGACGCGGTCGGTCGGCAGAATACACCAAGGTTACGGTTGCCGTATACCACGAAGCCATCAAAGCCATTGAAGAAGGAAACTTCACGCAGGATAAGATTGATGGTTGGATGGAGAGACTACGCAGTGTATACAACCGTGATTTTTGGGATGGTTATTATATGGGACGCAAGGTAGGAGAATGGACCAAAAAATACGGTTCACAAGCGACGAAGACAAAACTGTATGTCGGTCAAATCACCAATTACTTCAGCAAACTTGGTGTTGCGGAGATACGCATGGAGACACATGATTTGAAGATTGGGGATGAGATTATGATTATCGGTCCGACGACCGGAGTCTATGAAGACACAATTACCGAGTTACGTGTTGACTTGAAGCAGGTTGACCAGACTGTCAAGGGAGAAGCCTGCTCAATGCCTACCAAATCATTGGTAAGAAGAGGTGATAAAGTATATAAACTTATAGAAAATAATGATTCAGAATTATAATCTTCACACGCATAGTGTATATAGTGATGGAAAATCACTCTTGAAAGAACATGTTGAAGAAGCCATTCGACAAGGCTTAACGGCCATTGGTTTTTCGGAGCATGGTCCTTTGCCATTTGCCAACACCTTCTCTGTTACAAACATGTCGGGATACTTGGCGGATATTGAAAACTTGAAAGAAGAATTCGGTGACAGGATAAGGATTTACTGTGCATTAGAGGCTGATTATATTCCAGGTGTTTCCGAGCAGTTTTCTATCACTAAAGAGAGATATCATTTAGATTATCTGATAGGAGGTGTGCATCTTGTGGGGCATTCTGCCAATCCAGAAGAGCTTTGGTTCATTGATGGTCCCAAATGGGAAGTGTATGATGCAGGTTTCGAAAAATTATATGGAGGAGATGTGAGGCGAGCGGTACGTAGTTTTTTTGACCAGTCAAACAAAATGATTGAGGAAGAGGAGTTTGACATTATCGCACACTTTGACAAGATTAAGATGCACAATCGTGACCGATATTTTCATGAGGACGAGGTATGGTATCGACAGTTGGCTATGGAGACTTTGGATTTGATTCGAGAGAAGAATCTGATGATTGAAGTCAACACGCGAGGAATCTACAAAAAGCGTTATAACGGATATTATCCATCACCATGGCTTTTGTCGGAGGCCCATAAGATGGGAGTTCCTGCTATCATCTCATCGGATGCCCATCAGACCAACGAGCTCACTCTTGAATTTGAAGGAGCAGCACAAGCTTTGCTACAGGCTGGTTATCATCAGGATGGCATTCTTTGGGGAGACTTGAAGTGCTGGATATAACGATTGAATAGTCGTAAAAAAAACCTCACCGATCGGGGAGACCGGTGAGGAAAAACAATATAAAGATTATGAAAAAAATCCGTATTAAATTGTCTAACCTTTGTTGACGCTGCAAAAGTATGCTTTTTTTAGAAAGTAGCAATAAAAAAAGCAAAAAATAATCATAAATGATTTTTACAATGAGTTTTAGGGGTATTTAGGGAATGCGAATTAGGGGTAAAGGTACGACAAAATCCAACCACTACCATATGAAACATGTTCTATGGTAGTGGATGGATTGGATGGTATCAGAAATGTGTCAGCTTACTGCTTAGCAGGCATGACTAATTTTCCCTTATAATACAGGTCGCCGTCGACATAGTATGCTCTATGATAGACGTGCATGGTACCCGTTACTGGGCAAACGGCCAACGTTGGGGTTTCAGCTTTGTAATGTGTTCTTCTCTTTGCGCCTCTGGTATGAGACTGTCTACGTTTAGGATGTGCCATTTTACTGTTATTTTAAAATGTTAAATACCAATTGTTTAGTTATCTTCTATCGTTAAGTCCTTCAAAGCTGCCCAGCGCGGATCCGTTTCGACTTCTTCGTCTTCGACAGGTTCTTCGTCGTGACTCAGCAGTGCCAGCACTTCCGGATTGCATTCACCTTCGGGATGAACTCTGTGCATCGGGATTGAAAGGATAATAAATTCATAAATCAACGAACTCAGGTCGAAGTCATGCTCATCAGGAGACAGCGCTACGACGTCGTCGGCCTCATCAATAGGCTCATTTCCAAGTTTGATAAAGAAAACTTGATCATTTTGGATTGGAATATAGAACTCGTCAGCACAGCGATCACAAGGAACCAACACCTTGCCGTTGATATGGAAAGTCAGAGTCATCATATACTCCTCTCTCTCGATATCAAGATCTACTAGCACATCACCTTGCTGTACTTCAGAATAGTCCATGCCAGCAAAGAACTCATCTTTGATGACATAATGGAACGTATGCTGACCTAAGGCAAGGCCGCTAATCGGGATCCTATATTCGTTTTCCTTTTCCATTTACCTAAAAATTCGGGCTGCAAAATTACGAAATAATCTATTATCGGACAATTAATATCTGAAAGTTATTTCCAATTAAAATTAATTTATTGATAATTAGTTAGTTATCTTATTTACTTCATCTATTGCACGTTGTAAAATATCGTCCATAGGCTGATAGATGGGGTAAAAACCTTCCTCATCGAAAAGGTCGCGGGCAATATATGCCTTGAGGAGTATCTTAGCTTCTTTTTTGGCGACTTGTTGTTCCACCTCATTACCTTTAATACCTTTTTCTTCAGCACGTTGAATCAACTCATTGAGCATAGTTTCGGTGACTTGGAAGGTTCTATCGAATTCTTTCGCCGAGGTAAAGCGTTTAAGATTCTCACGATGCGAGTCACAGTAATCGAAAGCATATTGATAGAGCACTCCGAGGTTGGTCATTCGGTTGAAGAAATACTCGGTGCTATCATCTACTAGTGGGACATACACATCGGGCATGATGCCGCCGCCGCCATAGACGATTTTTCCCTTTGGCGTTGTAAACTTGAGGGAGTCGGCGAAGTGGATGCTATCGACAGAGAAGAGTTCTCCGTTTTGATAACGGTCATAGGACTCATAGAGATATTTTTCCTTATCGCCATCGTAAGGTTTCTGGATGCATCGTCCTGTAGGGGTATAATAACGAGCTACTGTAAGTCGGATAGCTGACTGGTCACTAAGCATAATTTGTTCTTGGACAAGACCTTTTCCGAAAGAACGGCGACCAACGATGACTCCCCTATCGTTATCTTGGAGGGCGCCTGCTACGATTTCGGCTGCTGATGCAGATTCGCCGTCGATGAGGACTGCGACTGGCATGGTTTCAAGGATACCTTTGCGGCGGGCCTGGAAGGTGGTACGGGGACGACTTTGTCCTTCGGTATATACGATAAGACTTCCTTTATGGAGGAATTCATCGGCGATTTCGACAGCAGCGCTGAGATAGCCACCCGAGTTGCCTCTCAGGTCGAAAATCAAGCGTTGCATACCTTGAGACTTCAACTTGCGGATGGCAGAGAGGAACTCTTTATAAGTCGTTGCTGAAAACTTGCTGAGTTTCAAGTAGCCAATAGAGTCATTAAGCATATAAGCCACGTCGACGCTATAGGTAGGGATGACATCGCGTGTAATTGTGAAATCGAGGAGACCTTCAACTCCGTGGCGACAGATACTGACATCGACTTGGGTGTTTTTAGGCCCTTTTAGAAGGCGCATCACCGAGTCGTTCTGTATCTTGATGCCTGCGATGAGGGAGTCGTTGACACGCACAATACGGTCACCGGCAAGGATACCTACTTTTTCAGAGGGACCACCTTTGATGGTGTTGACGATGGTGACGGTATCGTTGACGATACGGAACTGCACTCCGATGCCTTCGAAGCCTCCAAGGAGAGGATCGTTTACGGCATTAAACTCTTCGAGAGAGATATACTGACTGTGGGGGTCGAGTTCATCCATAAGGGTGACGATAGCAGCTTCCTCATATTTTTTCGTATTGACGCTATCGACATATACATTATTAATATGGTATAGCACTTCGTCGAATTTGCTCACAGCGGCCACCTTCGGTCCATTTGCACGGCTGTTAATCCAACCTACGAAGAGGCCTATGGCAATACTACCGACGAGAAGGATAATCCAGTCGGTCGCACGGAATTCGTTATTATGGTTCAGCATAGGGTTGGGTCGAATGATGCGCTGCTAAGATCGAGGTTTCTATCAACTTTTTTGAACAATCCTTGAAGGACTGTTCCAGGTCCAACTTCCACGACGCTATTGATACCATTGGCAATCATATTATTCATGGTTTGAGTCCAGCAGACGGGAGAGGTCAGTTGTGCGATAAGGTTTGTTTTGATGATTTCCGGGTCGTTAACGGATTGTCCGGTAACATTCTGGTATATCGGGCAGATGCCGTTGTTGAATTTGGTAGAGCTGATAGCCTCAGCGAGTTCAACACGGGCGGGTTCCATGAGAGGGCTATGGAAAGCACCTCCGACATTGAGGGGGAGGACTCTCTTGGCACCAGCTTCTTTAAGGCGTTCTGTTGCGATGGCAACACCTTCGAGGGTTCCAGAAATGACGGTTTGACCGGGGCAGTTATAATTAGCTGGGACAACGATTGTATCTTTGATACCTTGACAAACTGATTGGATTAGGGTATCGTCCATACCGAGGACTGCAGCCATGGTACCTGGTTGAGCCTCACAAGCTTTTTGCATAGCGAGGGCTCGTTTGGAAACTAGGCGAAGGCCATCTTCGAAGGTCAGCACCTTATTGGCAACGAGGGCAGAAAATTCGCCCAAAGAATGGCCTGCAACCATACTGGGTTGAAAGTCATCCAGTACTGAGGCGAGGATAACAGAGTGAAGGAAAATAGCCGGTTGGGTCACCTTGGTCTGTCGCAGATCCTCATCGGTACCCTCGAACATTATATCGGTGATTTTGAATTTCAGGATAGAGTTAGCTTTATGGAATAAGTCTTTGGCCTTTGACGACTGGTCGTAAAGGTCCTTTCCCATTCCTACAAACTGAGCCCCTTGTCCTGGGAAAACATAGGCTTTCATCATAGTTTATTCCTTTTTCAAAGGGTGGTTTACGGGTTGTGACATGACGCATTTACCGGTAAAGACAGCACCTACTTCGATAAACAGTTGCTTAGTCACAAGGTCAACTTCGACTTTTGCGGTCGATTTGAGCGAAGTCAGTTCATCACATTTAAGTATACCTTTGACGACGCCTGAGATATCAGCTTGTTTGCAGGACAAATCGCCTTCGACGATACCTGATTGACCTATGACTACTTTACCATTTGATTTCAGGGATCCAATGAGATGTCCATCGATTCTGATGTCACCGCTTGACTCCACGTCACCTTTGATGACGGTGCCGTTGCCTATGAGATTTCTTGCTGGAGATTCCATAATTGCCATTATTATTTATGTTCTTCTAAGAACGCCTTATAATCCTCAAGATTCTTTTCTTGATAGAAGACAGCATAGTTCTTAGTGGATATTGAATATACTGAATAGTCTTTTTCGTCGATTCCGCCAAAGATATAGTCTGAGAGCGACATGGTCGTGACATAGTCTTTGGCTTCTTGTTCACCTTTAAAGACACCTATGGTGACTATATTGCGATTATCGTCAAGAACGATGCTACGCACATCGTAAGTTCTGAGTCGATGTTCCTTTTTGTTGAAGTCGGCAATACGGACTTTAAGAGGTTCGACACGTACTGTTTTCGAGTTGCACACAATCATGACGACATGATCGATAGAAGAATCGTAGGTATAGGGTGACACTTTAGGTTCTTCTATGACTTCTCCGTTAGCATCTTCCATGCCGCCCAGGTTGATTCCGATGTCGTAGTCTTCATTGACTTGTTGAAGAATCGTCATAGCATAGTCACGGATACTGCTTGAAGGATAGGTTTGTACGAGGTTATACAGAGCGTATGCCATGGTATCAATTGTCTCGAGACGACCGCGAGCAACGGCATTAAGGAAGGCGAAGCGAGGCGCGAATGCTGTATCGTTAGCATAGAGTTCAAGAGCCTTTTCGGCATTCATCTTGACGCGGTAGTACTGACCTTGTTGATAAGCATCATAGGTTTTGTTATAGAGGTCAGAAGCTTGGCGAGATTCCTCTTCGAGTTTCTTATAGTAATCGGGGTCGATAATAAATTTGGCATAGCTTGATTCTGGGTATTTCTCAAAGATTAAATCTCTGTATTTTGTAGAGTTTTCAGCATCATCGAGATCTTTATACATCTTATAGAGAGCATACCATGAAGGTAATTCTCTTTCATTGCCAGGATAGCGGGTTTCCAGTTTTTCGTAGGATTCGATAGATCTGGGATAATCGGAGAGACGGTCGAGATAGATGAAGCCGACATTATAGAGAGCTTCTGCTATTTGAGCATGGGCTTCAGTCTGTTGCTCTTCCGTGAAAGGAAGGTCTAAGAGATAGTAGCCGCGGTCGTGATTCGTATAGGTTGCAGCGAGGGAATCTCTTTCTTTTCCTTCTTCATCTTCTTCCTCATCGTCGCCAAATCCACCATTGTTAATTCCGCTGCCGATATTACGTTTGTCGCTGATACGCCAGTTATCTTCGAGTTTACGCATTCCCCATTTCTTCGAGAACTCGTTATAGCCGCTACTGAGGGTTGTTTGGTTATAGTAGTACCAAGCGCCCGAGTTGTTACCCGTTTCGTTTTGGATTCGGGATTGTCCGACATTGGCGCCCATCATTGCCAGTTGTTCTTCGTACTTACGTTGTTCTTCTTCGAGTCGTTCTTGTTCGATGACGTCAGCGATGATTTTATCGATGAAGGCATTACGTGACACGGAGTCCATGTTAGCTACCATAAGGAGACTATCCTGGTCGCGAACGATGCTGAGATTCATAACCAAATCGTTGAGGGTTTGGGAGATATTGAAGATGCTATCGTAGCCTTCGAAGGTCTTGCTATCCATGGCATTGACAGCTGTATCATAGTAAGCTTGTGAGAGTTCATATTCATTACGTTCGAAGAATATGGAAGCCACTTTGAGAGCTGAGTTTGCCTGTTGGACGCGATTGTCGCGAACATTGGCGACTGACTCGCGGTAATATTTGATAGCTTTATCCACATCGCCTTCACGCATAGCCAATTCTGCCATAGCAAAGTAGATACGGTCGAGATAATCTTCGTTTTTGGTGTCGTCGAGCATCTTTTCGAGCATCTTATAGAGTTCCTTGGCATTGCCGGAGGAACCCATTTTTGCCATATTCATTTTTGCTTCGAAAAGCATCTCGTATTGTGGGTTACGTTTTACGACTTTGGAAAATTGTTCCGTAGCACGTTGAGCGTCATTTTGTTCCATATAAATCTGACCGATTATGAACATGACACGGGTACGCATTTCTCGGCTATTGGTTTGGAGCATTCCGTTTTTGAGATAGTCGATAGCCTTTCCATAATCTTTTGTGGCGATATAGTAGTCAGCGATGGTAAGGTCGAGATTACGGACAAGTTCTTTAGGCATTTTGTCCAGATTAGCAGTTTTGTTTTGAAGTTGTTCAATCAAGGCAACTGCTTTAGGATATTGTTCAGTCTGGATATAAGTCTTGATAAGCCACATGTTGGCAACGAGTGCGATGTCGTTGTAGCTGAATTCTGTATTGACGAATTCGAAGGTACGTTTGGCTGGGATATAATCTTGTTTATAGAAATGCGCTTTAGCCATGACGAGATAGGCATCGTCAATCCATTTTACTCTTTCCTTTCCACTAAACTTCATAGAGTGTTTTTGAACACAGATGGAAGTCTTCTGCAGGGCGCGGTCCATCTGTGAATTCAGGCTCATGCCTTCACTCTTGGTACCATAGTTATAAACGCGAAGAATATGAGAGTAGTCGTCTTTTACACTGCTTTTCAGTTGTTTATCACCTTCTTCAAGACTATATTGTCCATTCCAAAAGACATTATAGTGGCTTGTAAGGTTGTGATAGGTTCTTCGTGTAAAAGTATTCTTTTTGGTAGAGCAGCTGCCAAGGAGCAGTGCTATGCCAAACAATGAAAGAATGGTTACTATTTTATTGTTTCTGAACACGTTAGAATCGATTTATGCGATACAACATTTGGGGTGACAAATTATTTCTTTTGGAGCCATTGGAAAGCCTGTTCGAGCAAGAGGCTATCGGATGGTTCTTCAAGAGCGGCTTTCATTTGGAGGGCGACGCTGTCGGTGGCTTGGCGGAAAGCTGTGATGGCGAGGGTGTTGAAGTCACGTTGGCGGCTTTCTTCGATTTGCTGGCGACAGTTGTCGATAAGTTGTGAGGACTGCTGATAAAGGCTGTCGATATTTGAATAAGGGGTTAGTTGCTGAGCGAAACGTGTGCTATCGTCTTTCCATTCGGCAGGGAGAGTGATGGTTTCTTCGAGCGTTGAAAGTTTGTATTTCTCGCACAGGTCAGGAATCTCGTTTAAGATTTTGTCGACATCATGATGAAAGTCGACGGCAAGGCGTTCTGCTTTTTCAGTTTTGGACTTCTCAATGATAACAGGGACATAAGTATAGCCGAGGGCGGCAATAGCGGCGAGAAGGACTATTAACAGAACGATACGTACTGGGGAGAATCCTTTGGTGATAGCTGATTTAACGTCAAGGATGGAGCTGAAACGCTGTTCCCGAGAAAACTGTGTGCAATGCGTCGCAATGCTTCTATATTGATGGGTAAGATTGCGTTCAGAGATGAATTCTATGATTTTGCCGATAGAATAGATATCGGATCTTTGGTCGCATTCTTCCCCTTTAATAAGTTCAGGAGCGATAAACTCCATCTCTTTGATAAGGAGTTCTCTATTGGCTGAAAACTCCACCTCAGGGAGACCTATGTCGATGAGTTTCAAATGTCCGTCATTAGCAGAAATCAGGATGTTTTCTGGCTTCAAATCGCAATGGATTATTGAGCGCTGATGCATATAATGAAGGGCATCACAAAGGTCAACAAGGATTCCCTTCACTTGCTTTTCATTGAGGGTTCCCACACGTACATGCTCAGCAAGGGATTTTCCATCAACATATTCGAGAATGATACAATCGCCAAGTCCTTGTATGGTTTCAAATGCGATGGCACGACGAATATATTTATACTCCAGTTCACTAGTGAGTTCGTATTCTTTCTTGAGTTTTTGCCTACAATGTGCATCGTTGACGAGAGCCGGCTTCAGGGTTTTGATAACAACTTTTCGTCCATTGTTATTCGCAGTGAAGAGGCGGCTGTTCCCATGAACGGACTCATAGAAAGGCTTGATGTCGGTATAATCTTTTGAGACAGGAATCTTTTGTTCCTCGGCTGGCTCAAAACTTGAAAATATTGTTTCTGACATTCTTCATAATGGTATTAGGGTGCAAAGATAATTATTTCTTTGAAATAGGTGCATCGTAAAACGGAGAAAAAATAAAACAATTAATATGATATGAATTTATTTCGATAGAAATATATATTTTTGCATACATTTACC